>Ga0075120_10000491_pt1 | contig 32547 bp, 24 predicted proteins | sample AntAceMetag02UKL_FD_69792 | JGI IMG/M metagenome (GOLD analysis project Ga0075120, IMG submission 69792) | Saline lake microbial communities from Ace Lake, Antarctica - Antarctic Ace Lake Metagenome 02UKL | ecosystem: Environmental > Aquatic > Non-marine Saline and Alkaline > Saline | place...
GGCACATTTGTCTATTTCGAATATACAAGACGTTGTAACTGGATCCCTGCATGGTTGGATCAAGGAGCAATGGGTAATCATGATGCTGGACCCTACCCAGGAGCAAGAAGAGAAGCTCCCCTTCCCTCGAATGACAATGTCAAGGAAGCCAACTGGCGTGAAATGAATTAGCCACACCTTGAGGCTATAATATGAACGATGAAGTGGCAAATATTTCTTCTGGACAGTTATGGGTAACGGAGGCACTTATGAGTGGGTGCATTCAATGCACTTATTCAGATAGTACAATAACTGAAGAGTGAAATTAACTGATTACATAACTATTGTATTTTTAAATATTGTGTTTGAAGATGTGGAATTAATAAGCCCTGATCAGTCAATTATCTGTTCAGGGCTTTTTGATAGTCTTACAATTCCCACTGCAAGATTATTATACTCCACTTTATTATTCTGAAAGAATAACCTTCAATATAAGTTCCTATAAATATAAGGATTACGCTATCTCAGCATTTACTTATTATTGATTGATACATTGATGAAGAGTTCGAAATCAATTTTCTTAAATATTTTTTTCACATAATTGCATTTCGTTGATCATGTGCCTATCTTCACAAATCACTTAAAAAGAGGAGGGAAAGTGAATTTGCAAAAAACTTTATTATTATTTTACATTTTGGTGGTTCTTGTCGGTTGCTCAAACCAGAATGATTCCGCCAAGAGCGATAACCCGGCTGAACAGGCGCTTAGCAGCCATGTTGTTGGTCCCGGTTACGGAGGTGAGTCAGAGTTAGATGTAAATCCCAATCGTGGTTATTACGACGTTGTGGTAGTGGACATTGACCGCTGGGAATTATGCATGAACCACGACCGTATCAGAAGGCATGTAACCTCTTATACAGGCCACATGTGGTATCAGATGGGTGCATTCATTTTTGAAGGAACTTTAGCGGCTATGTATGATCCTGCATTGGATCATTTTACAGCTACCGCTTTGGATTCCGGTTGGGATCGCGGACATATCGTCTATTCCCTGCGATATGTAACAGGACCTAATGGGGAGTTGACAAATGACATGCTTGGCACATTTGTCTATTTCGAATATACAAGACGTTGTAACTGGATCCCTGCATGGTTGGATCAAGGAGAAATGGGTGATCATGATGCTGGACCCTACCCAGGAGCAAGAAGAGAAAATCCCCTTCCCTCTAGTGACAATGTAAAGGAAGCCAACTGGCGCGAAGAAATGAATTAGCCACAACCTGAGGTTATAACATGAATAATAAATTTGCGATACTCGTGTTTTTGCTCGTTGCTTCATTATGTCTGTTCTCAGCTTGTTCAGAAGATGATGATAGCGGGACAACAACTGTACCAACAATAACCGAAATCAGCATCGCTGCACTCGTTGCCCAAACCGGCTTCTTCAGTGATCAGGCTGATGCGTATATAGCAGCATTAAACCTGGCTGTAGAAGATGTCAACGCCGACTTTGATGCAAGAGGTCTGAACTTTGAAGTAGATTTGACATATTCTGACACAAAGACCGATCCTGATGTTGCATCAACATTGCTTAATGCTTACCTGGACCAGGATTTCAGATTTGTTGTTGGTCCCATGACAAGTGACGAAGTTTCAAAGTTAAAAGATGATGTTGATTTGTCCCAGAGCATTTTAATCAGTCCCAGCAGCAGCTTGATAGATCTTGCTGTTGCAGATGATAATATCTACAGGCTTGTGACCGACGATTCCAAAATGGCTGAAGCTATGGTTAAGGCTATGATGTCCAAGGGTATTTCCAACCTTGCTATTCTACATTACGATAACTATTGGGGACATTCAGTTGCCGAACTGATGCGCTCAGAATTTGAGGCACAGGGTGGTACTATAATTGATACCTTTGCATTTTATGGAGGCCGTTCTTCCGAAATCACTGAAGTATTGGATAGCCTTAGTGTATCCATCAATGATTTCCTTACAACCGGTGATCCTGCTACAGCCGCAATCCAGATGATCAGCTATGATACAGGCAGCATCGTATTGGAAATAGCTTCTTCTGATACAACACTTGGGAAAGTGAAATGGTTTGGTTGCGATGGATATGTGAACAATACGGCATTATTTGACACTAGTTATGAAGCCGGTGCTGACTTTGCTGCTTTAGTTGAGTTCACTTCTCCTGTCTTTGGTGTGGAATCAACGACTAACTATCAGGCTCTGTATGACCGTATCCAGGCTGTGACTGGTTCAACACCCGGAGTCTATGCAATGCTGCATTACGATGCGTTTGTCGCATCTGCCAATGCTCTTCAATCAGCGGGTGAAGATGCTGACCTGAGTGTACTGAAAGACGCATTAGTGCAAGCTCTTTCAGATATTCCAGGCGTTACCGGAAACATCACTTTAAATGATGCCGGTGATCGGGCAAATGGCAAATATTTCTTCTGGACCGTAATGGAAAACCGTGGGTCTTATGAATGGGTACATTCCATGACTTATTCAGATGGAACAATAACTGAAGAGTGAGATTTGCGGATTACGAAAATATTGTTTTAAATAATGTGTTTTGAAGATGTGAACCAGAAAGCCCTGATCAGTCAATTATCTGTTCAGGGCTTTCTGGAAGTGCTGAATTTCCCAGTAGTGTGATATCAATTTTGAAAAAAAAACAAATGAGAATGCCAAGATGAACATATCCGGTTACATTTCTAATACTGTGACAAGATATTTTAGCCGCAGAGATAAGTACCTGTTTCTTGAGTTATTTATTGTTTCTCTGCTCGTCAGGCTGGGATTTCTCTTCATGATGGGGGGAGAAAATATCAGGATAAATAATGACGAGATGGCTAGCTTTTACCGAGCACTGGCATTTGCTGATATTTTGAAAGGTTTCCGGTCCGAATCAATAATAGAATTCTTTTACAGCCAGGGACATTGGCAACCACTGCATCCCATGCTCCAGGGAACTGCAATTGCGATCTTCGGTTCAAAAATAATTGTATGCAGGATAGTAACAATTATTATTGCTGCATTAACAACGGTAATGGTTTTTAAACTTTGTTCCAGGGTGCTAAACCGTAATCTTGGTTTTCTTGCTGCTGTCATTCATCTTTTTTATCCTTCATTCGTCGCATTTTCTATTGCCCTGTGGTCAGAAACGACATTTATATTTTTCTTTGTTACATCAGTCTATTTTCTAATTTTAATGATGGAGACGGATACTGCCAACAGTAAACAGAAAATCCAATATTCAATCATTACCGGAATGATGCTTGGCTTTGCAGGTTTAACCAGTGCGACTATAATTCTCATGTTACCAGTAATCTTAGTGTACGTGCTGATTAAACTGAAGGGCAAGTACTCAAAGCTGATCCACAGTTTCATAATATTTGCAACTTGTTTATTGCTCTGGTCCCCCTGGGTGATCTATTCGTCAAAAAAGGAAGGGAGGTTTGTTCTTCTTTCCACTCAAATGACATATTACATGATACCAGATACCAATCCGTATGTGAGAGGTGGTTATGGCTCAGCTATAATGAATAAGGGTTCAAAGAAGGATATTAACAAGGCTATTGTCGAAGTATCAAAGTCTGATTCCATCTCAGTTACCAATGCAACTAACTATTTAGCTTTTAAATCTATTTTAAAGGATCCGGTTGGAACAGCAAAACGTACTGTCGAAAGAGTTTTATTGCTTGGCACAGTTGATTACATTTCTCTGCGATCACTTTTTTCTCTTCAATATGTGCCGCTCTCTAAATTTGTAGCTTCATCTTTACTGATTATCTTCATAATCACTCATATCTCCTTTATTGCTTTTTTCTTATGGGGTTTAGGGCATAACCGGCAAAAGTCCGATTGGTTAATATTTTTTCTGATTTTGATATTCGCCAGCCTTGCCGGTCCTGTCATGTCTGCAGCCAATCCTCGTCATGCTCTCATAGCTTTAGTGATTGCATTACCGACCGTTGCTTACGGTATTTCACGTCTTGGTGGACTCAGGAAAACGAATAGAATCCACCTCTTGATATTTACATTTTTCATCTCAATTTTGTTTTCGATGAGTGCAATTCCCATGGTAGTGAGAAATCATTTATTTGCTTCAAGTGTTTACTCAAAAGTACTGGATGTTCCTGCAAAAATATTTGGTCTGAATCTTGTTTACAATGATAATTTTCATATAGTGTTGAAGAAAAAACTTGGACTGGAATACGAACTCTATGCTATCCTTATTGACAGCAGTAAGTCTGAAGAATCGATACGGACTCTCTATGCGGGTTCACCAACAGTATTACAGATTTCAAGGACTGCAAACGCACAACCCCCAACATTATTAATCCGTGATAATGAAGGCTATGAGGAGGCATTACCTCTCCCGGACAAAATCTCAGATTTTGGCGAATGGATTAGAACGGGCTTGCCGGGATTGATTTATAAATGGGAACGCACTGGTGGTGATACGGAAACACAGATTGGCAAATATCTGAGAGCTTTGAGACACTCTGCCCGGCTAACTCCGCCTACAAAAACCCAATGAATTAGCAAGAATATTCCAGGAACATCAGTGACTATTCAAGCTGATTATCCTACCCACCGGGCTATTAGAAGGATCATCGTTTTACACAAAGAATGCTTTGAAGAAATACCTCCAGGGATCCTGGTTCCCAAAGTCAATTATCTGCAATGGACAAGGAGGATATGGTTGTTATATTTTCAGTTGTATCGCGCGGATCAAATTCGAGAAATACGTACGCGAATTATGTCAGCCTTTTATTAAACCGTAATACTGCCGCAGTAAACGTAAACACTCCAAGGATTAATAATGGAATAATCTGAGGCAATAGGTCCTGTGCTGTAGATCCTTTCAGGAAAATTCCACGGACTATTTCCATTACATAGCGTAGTGGATTCAGGTAGGTTAGAAGCTGCGCCCATTGGGGCATGTTTTGGATGGGGAAAAAGAAACCGCTCATCAGGATTCCGAAAACTAAGAAAAACCAGACTGTGAATAGCGCCTGTTGCTGGGTTTTGGATACTGTCGAGGCGAGGAGACCGCCGCCGAGGGTGACTAAAAGGTAGATCAACATACACCCGGCTAATAGCAGGATCGAACCTTCCAGTGGGATTTTGAACCATAAAACTGCAATTACTGCGGCGACAGCGATATCCACGAAACTGATAATCGCAAACGGAATTGTTTTTCCTGCAATCAACTGCGCCGGTGTTATCGGGCTGACCATAAGCTGTTCTAAAGTTCCAATCTCTTTTTCACGCACTACCGCCATTCCGGTCAGCAAGCCTGAGATTATAGTCACTATCAGCACGACTATCGCCGGAACCATGTAAACCCGGCTTTTCAATTCAGGGTTGTAATAGAACCTGGTGACAGGTTCTACTCGACGGAATCTGCCGGCGAGGATGGGATTTTTCAGTTTGATATCTTCCAGGATTTTTTCCGTCTCCTGCCTGATTACTGCACCGGCATACCCTCCCGCACGCCCCGCGAGGCTGGCGTTTGATCCATTAATTGCAATCGATAACTGTACCGGACGACCCGCAGTGATATCAGCCGAGTAATTCCTGGGAATCCATAAAGTCATATCGGCATCACCCTGGAAAATCAGTTTATCGAGGTCTCCGGGATTTGATGCAAATGGCGCTGGAATAAACAAGCCGGAAGCGAAGTAGGATTCAATGAGATTCCTGCTTAATGCCGTTTTGTCGTGATCGAGAACCGACAGTCGTACTTCTTCCAGGTCCATGTTAACCGCATAACCGAAAATGAACAGTTGTACGATTGGCACAAACAGGATAATCCGCAGCATGATATGATCGCGAAAAATCTGGCGGAATTCTTTTTTTACCAAGTAAAATATTGGTCTGAACATGTTGAAAATCTATTTATTATATCAATTTAAGGTCTTTCGACGCGGTAAAGTCTTCAAGAACGCCAAAATCCTTCTTAACCACAGAGAACACAAAGTATGCACAAAGGTCACAAAGATTTTCTCTGTGTTCTTAGCGAATTCTTCGAGTACTTTGTGGTTTTTCTTATTCGACTCGCTATCATCGAAACTCACCCGCATCGAACTCATTTTCAGCACAGCTCACTTTCATAGAAAGTGAGGTATTTTATCTAATCATCACTCAATCTTACCTTGAACATCCTGGCTGATATCGCAAGCAGCAAAACAGCCATTCCAAACATAATTCCTGCCTCGAAGGGGAAGTAATTTCTCCCTATCAGCATTACTCCACGAATAACTTCTACAAAATACGTTGCAGGTACGATATAGCTCAAATATTGTAATACCAAAGGCATACTCTCCCTCGGAAATATAAAACCGGACAATAGCAAAGTCGGTAGAAGTGTTGCCATTAACGCCATCATCATTGCGACCTGTTGTGTCTTCGAAATTGAAGAAACCATTAACCCCAGACCAAGCGATATCAAGAGATAGAGCGTGCAGTATCCCGCCAATGCGAGCCATGATCCATTCATAGGTACTTTAAATACAAGATGTCCGACCAGGAGTATTATAGCGGCATTGACAGCGGCTACAAAAAGGTATGGCAGAACCTTACCCAGGATAATCTGTGACGGTAGAATTGGTGTAGCAAGAATCTGTTCCATTGTGCCAGTCTCTATCTCGCGCGCTATGGCAATACTAGTAAGCAGCGCACAGATCATAACGAGTACCAGAGCAATAATCCCGGGCACAATAAAATTTGCGCTTACCAACTGGGGATTGAACAGGAATCTAATCCGCGCTTCGATGGGAGGTTCGGCTTTCCCAATAGCCTCCTCGATGAGTTTGAGATTTAGCCTTGCCATTACTGCTTTCAGGTAATTATCAACAGTCGCTGCAGTAGCTCCATCTGCTCCATCAATAATAATCTGCACTTTTGTTACAGGTTCTTTTAGCAGGTCAAGTTCATATCCCCTCGGTATAACAAAAACAGCTTTGAATTTCCCCTTACGAAACCCGGAATTTATCTCATCGCGTGATTCGAGATACTCTGAGGCAACAATAAAACCGCTTGACGTTGCTTCCCTGATAAGCTCTCGGGATGAAGCTGAATGATCATAGTCGAGTATTCCAACCGGCAAGTCAGTTAGTTCAAAATTAATTGCATATCCAAACAGAAACAGCATTATCAGGGGCCAGAGGAAAACAATAACAAGAGTCCTTGTGTCCCGTATTATATGCAGGAATTCTTTCCGGGCAAGAGCGATAATCCTTTTCATGTTTCGACTACCTTCAGAAATACCTCCTGCATGTTCGCGCCATTCCATTTTTTCTTCAGTTCAGCCGGTGAATCCATTGCGGCTATCCGCCCCTTCACCATGATTGAAACCCTGTCACAATATTCTGCCTCATCCATATAATGAGTCGTAACAAAAACGGTAGTTCCGTTTTCAGAAAGCTCATATATCATTTCCCAGAAAATTCTTCTGGCCACAGGATCGACTCCACTGGTGGGCTCATCAAGAAACAGGATTGAAGGACGATGGAACATTGCGCTTCCCAGCGCTAACCGTTGTTTAAAACCCAGTGGAAGTGCAGATGTCAGTTTATTTCTATACTCCTGCAAACCCATATTATCAAGCAGTTCTTTGCTTCGTTCTTTAATCTCTGATTTTTTCAAACCGTAAATACCACCATAAAATTCCAGGTTCTCATAAATAGTCAAATCATTATATAAACTGAACTTTTGGCTCATGTATCCTATTTTACGTTTGATAACTTCCGCTTTTTTCTTTATTGATAATCCATGAACCCATGCTTCTCCCCCGCTTGGTTTCAACAGCCCGCAAAACATCCTGATAGCAGTCGTCTTCCCTGCTCCATTCGCTCCCAGGAAACCGAATATTTCACCCGGTTTCACTGCAAGATCAATATGATCAACAGCAGTAAAATTCCCGAATCGACGGGTCAATTTATTTGCCAGCACTGCGAAATCGGTTGGAGCTGACGAATCTGTATTATCCAATGCGGTTTTGGGTACGGTATCGATGTCTGCTGAAATCATGCTGCCCTGCTTTCAGTGGAGGACAATAATTCCACGAATACATCTTCGATAGATGGTTGGATTTCAGTTGGTTCCATATTGAGTTTACTTAGAACACTTTTTATAACTTGTAACTGTTCATCAGTATCATAAACAATATGCAGACTGTCACCGTATCGAAGGACTGAGATTTCATCGAAATTCTTTTTTGAAAGCGCATTTCGAACGCTTGCAGCATCTGTTGACAGGACATTTAGCAGACGCCGATTATAATTTTTGAGGACTTCGTCCGGAGTTCCCTGCGAAATTACTTTTCCATGATGGACTAACAATATCCGATCACAAAGCAACGCTTCATCCATATACGGTGTACTGATGAGTTGTGCAATTCCTTCAGATTGAAGTGTTTTGAGAATAGCCCAGAATTCCTGACGGCTTACCGGATCTACCCCGGTTGTAGGTTCATCGAGGATCAGCACCTCAGGAGTATGGATCAGTGTGCACGAAAGCGCAAGTTTCTGCTTCATTCCTCCTGAAAGGTCTCCTGCGCGACGTTTGCGGAATGGTGATAACCGGCTGAATTTCATCAACCGTTCTTCACGCTCCAGCCGTTCTTTTTTAGGAACATGATAAAGATCAGCAAAAAAACGAATGTTTTCACTTACGGTCAGGTCCTGGTAAAGACTGAATCGCTGGGGCATGTACCCGAGGTGATTTTTTGCTTTACGTGGTTGTGCCTGAACGTCCACTCCACTCAAAAAAACTTTCCCGGCATCCGGCAGCATCAAACCACAGGCAATCCGCATGGCAGTAGTCTTCCCCGCCCCATCGGGACCAATCAAACCAACAATCTTTCCCGGCGAAACTTCAAGCGATAAATCCTTCAAAGCGGATGTCTCACCAAATTTCTTTGCAAGGTTTTCTATTTTCAGCAGGATTTCGGTATTCATAGTTTTATATTCCGGAATAGACTACTGATTCAACTCACCTAAAGTGAAGGCTGAATATGGATTCCGCGAGCCATGCTTGCGCTTTCAGTTCGAAAACTCCAGCAGTATGTTATGCGCAAGACATGCTTGTGCTTGCAGTGCGAAAGCTCCAGCGGAGCGAAATCGTGTAGCCCGGTGGCGTAAGCCCCGGGAGGTGAAGCCAGAATCGAATAAGCCCTGCAGGGGCGAAAGAAATAACGTTAAATCAAGAAGATAATAATCCTCAAATTAAAAATTCAGTCAAAGTATTATTTTAATATAATCAGATACTACGAATCTCTTTCGCCCCTGCGGGGCTTCATTATACATTGACAGCCTGTCTCCCCCGGCTTACGCCGAGGGCTACATGCTTTCGACCCTTCGGGTCTTTTTGCGGACGTTGCTTCATTAATACTAATGGATCAGATAAATCAATGAAGTAGTACAAATGAGATAAAAGCCGGTTATAATTTCACTTCCGCCGGCATCCCTATATGAAGAATTCCATCAGGATTCTCAATCCTGATCTTTACTGCATATACCAGTTGAGTTCTTGCGTCTCGCGTCTGCACGTTTTTGGGTGTAAACTCTGCCTCAGGACTGATCCATGTAACTTTTCCATTCAATTCTTTACCCTCCAGCGCGTCAACTAATACTGATACGACCTGACCGATTTTTACCCGGTCGAGGTCCTTTTCATCCAAGAATATTCTTAACTCAAGGAAACTTAAATCGGCGATTCGAACAAGTGATGCCCCGGGGGTTGCAATCTCACCCGGCTCCACTCCTCTTAACAGTACTGTTCCATTAGATGGCGCGAGGATAATTCCTTCTTTCAATTGTTTGTTAAAAACAGCGAGAGCAGCCCTGAGTTTTTTCCTTTCGACATTCATGGCATCAACGCGATGATCAATCTCAGTTATGTTTTTTTCAGCCAGGTCGCGTTGTGTTTGAACCTCTTCCAATTTTTGTTGAGTAACTCCACCCTCTTCCAAAAGCCTATGGATTCTACCGTAAGTCGATTCAGCAAGCTTCAGACCTAAAATCGCTTTCTCGCGTTGATCCAATACAACGAGTTCCTGGGCATCTATGCTCTGCAATCCGGTCGCTGCCTGGATACGTTGTAAGCTGATTAACTCGGTATCGAGCACAACCAGTGTATCCCCCTTTTTAACCTGATCGCCCTGACGATACCCGACCTCCATAATCCGTCCGGGAATTGTCGAAGAAACATCGACTTCGATAGCTTCGAGTGTACCGGAAGGGTAAACATCGTCCCCGTTTTCAGCACATCCATAAATAACCAAAAGTATCGCTGCAGCTAATAAATACCGGATCGTTTTAATCATCTTCTGACCTCTTCTTCATCAGTCCATATTTCAAAATCTGCTCATTAACTGTGATTTGTTCTTTCCAGACATCTTCATCATCAAGCGATGTCCCGAGTACCGCTTCATAAATTGGCGCCATAAACAGCATGCTATATCCTAAGGTAATCAATAATCGCAACACCGAGTCCATTGGTAAATCTTTAAGTTTCGAGGTAGATTTTCCTGTCATATACGTATCGTGAATGATTCTCCTGAATCCTTTTGGTCCAAAATCACCCATCTCTATCACAATTTCTTTGAAATTCACACCACCATCGGCGAATTCGCGTCTGAGCAGCTTAGTTTTGTCTTGATCATCGCGTAAGGATTTCATTAATGTGAATGGCAATGCAATCAATCTTTCCTCCATAGGATAATTGATTAAATCCTTGCTGATCTCGGTAAACAAGCCTATTATTGCATAAGTCAGTACCCTTTTATACAACCTGGCTTTATTACCAAAATAGTAATGGATCATGGCAAGGTTCACTTTTGCTTCATCGGCAATGACACGAGTGCTGGTGCCCTTGAATCCATTTTCAGCAAATGCTCTTCGTGCTGATGTGAGAATTTTTCCACGCGGGCTCTCAGGATCAGGGAGACGAAGCTCCTCGGGCAAGTCCGATAACAGGCGTCTCATCCTGAGGATTATTTGATCAAGAGACTCCCCGTGTTCTGAATCGAAGTGTTCTTTTGACTTATCTTGCATGATTGATAATGTTTATGTATAAAATATTTGAATTATTTAGAACAAATTATGTTGAACCGGACAACGATTTAATCATTTGATCAAATCGTTTGATTAGATCATGTGATAAAGTAGGCGATTATTAATTCGATGTCAAGACGAAATCTCTACGAATCAGATTTGCTCTTTATACGGAACTTATCTTTTCTTTAGGAGTGTGATTCGGTAAATTCCAGCACATCTTACATATTAAATATTTTTGTAGAAAAGGAGTTGAAGATTGAACCAGGATATTTCTGCTGTCACGGAAAAAGTACAAAAATTCAGCGCCCCGATTCGTGCGCTCACTGAAGAGGTAGGTAAAATATTAGTCGGTCAATCATACATGATCGACAGGTTACTGGTTGGGCTAATTGCAGATGGTCATGTTCTCCTCGAGGGAGTCCCTGGGTTGGCAAAGACTTTGACCGTTCATAGCCTTGCCTCAGCAATACATGTCGATTTTCACCGGATACAGTTCACACCTGATCTTCTACCTGCCGACTTGCTGGGTACATTGATCTATAATCAACGGGACGGCACCTTTGATACAAAAAAAGGTCCCATCTTCGCTAACTTCATCCTGGCTGACGAGATCAACCGCGCTCCGGCGAAGGTACAAAGCGCCCTGCTAGAAGCTATGCAGGAAAGACAGGTAACATTAGGTGGAGAAACTCACCCCTTACCAAATCCTTTCCTGGTTCTGGCTACTCAGAATCCCATTGAACAGCAAGGCACCTATCCCCTGCCGGAAGCACAGATGGACCGTTTTATGCTGAAGTTGAAAATCATCTATCCAACCCGGGAAGAAGAACGAAGAATAATGCGGATCCACGGTGTTGCAAACCAGGAAAAAATCAAGCCGGTGATTAAAGCAAAGGCAATTATGGATGCCCGGAAGACAATGGATCTTATTTATGTCGATGAGAAAATCGAGAATTACATCCTGGATATTGTCTTTGCTACACGGGAACCGGGCAATTACAAATTAGACAAATTGAAACCCTGGATCAGCTATGGTTCAAGTCCCCGCGCGACTTTATACCTGATTAAAGCCGCGAGGGCATGGGCTTTTCTGCAGGGCAGAGCATTTGTAATTCCGGAAGATATTCGCGCCATCGGTCATGACGTACTTCGCCATCGCATCATTCCTTCTTTCGAAGCGGAAGCTGAGGAGATGACAAGTGATGACCTGGTGACTGAGATAATGCACGGTATAGAAGTTCCATAGATAAATAATTGATTTTTATCCTGAAAGCTAAAATAAATGAAGATGCATAGTTTGTTTTATTTGTAGGGGCAGGATTTATCCGCCCGCAGGTTTGATAAGATAATAATATCTATGCAAATATAATTGAATACTATAGAACGGGCGGACAAATCCTGCCCCTACAAACATTTATATATTTAAGAGTTAACAGTCAAATTATACACTTATAAAAAAAATTCATGACCACTCGAGAATTAGTCAAAAAAGTTAGAACTATTGAGATTCGCACTCGCGGCGCAGTACGGGAATTGTTCAGCGGTGAATATCACAGCGCATTCAAGGGTCGCGGGATTGAATTCTCTGAAGTGCGGGAATATGTTCCCGGTGATGATGTTCGTACTATCGACTGGAACGTTACCGCGCGGGAAGGTCGTCCTTTCATTAAATTATTCGAGGAAGAACGAGAACTGGTTGTGATGCTGCTTGTGGATGTCTCCGCTTCTGGACAGTTCGGCAGTGTTGCATTACTCAAGCGTGACCTCATGGCAGAATTGGCTGCCGTCCTGGGATTCAGCGCAATTCGCAATCAGGACAAGGTGGGATTAATACTTTTCAGTGATAAACTTGAGTTGTATGTTCCCCCGAAAAAAGGCACGACTCATGGATTAAGAATGATACGTGACCTGCTTGCTTATGAACCTGAGAGCAGAGGGACTGATCTGTCAATCGGATTGGAAGCTCTTTTGCGTGTTCAGCCCAAAAAGTCTATTGTTTTTCTGATCAGCGATTTTCAAAACGGAAATAAATGGTTTGATTCAGCAAAAATTACAGCTCGTAAACACGATTTTGTCGCCTTACACATAATTGATCCAAGAGAAAAACAAATTCCCAATGTCGGTTGGTTTGCCGCAGAAGACCCTGAAACCGGCGAGGTTACCTGGGTTGACAGCAGCAGTGGAATTCTTAGACAAGCATATAAAAGAGGTAGAACCCGGGAAATCGAGCAAATCTCCTCATTCTGCGGAAAAAACAATATTGATCGTGTTGAAATCGATCTGAACGAACCGGAACAACCATACTTAAAACCGCTGATTTTGTTCTTCAAACAGCGTGAAAAGCGGCGATAACTCGATCCAGGTATTTTGAAATTACTGACGTAATTTTTTGGCAAACTGTGTAATCAAGATATGATTCTAAATATTTATAGCCATAATAACCTAATTACAGGACGCACTTCTAAAGATAAGGTTTCCTTTCCGATATTTCTCCTGCTCGGTGGTCTGCTATACTTCTTTCTATGCGGATTTCCTGTTTTTGCATCAGAACCGATATTGGAAATAAACCCTGAAGAAGCTACAGTCGGTGACTTGATAACAGTATCCCTCACCATACCGAAAACACCGCCTGACCAAATAAAATGGCCCACGGTATTGAATAAACTTGGTGATTTTATAGTGCTTTCGGCGGATACGCTTAGCCAATCTGCTGCTGAAGAAGCAGGTGGAGCACAATTGAGCTGGACTGTCGCAGCTTATGATACAGGTAGTTTTTCGACGGGATCCCTTGAGGTTTTCATTTCAGATAAATCAACAGTTATTCCTGCAAAAGAAGTGCAAATCATCAGTGTTATACAGGACTCTACTAATTCCGACCTTCGCCCTCTAAAAGCACAGGCGGAATTACCTTTTACATTTGCCGATTTTGTAAAGACAGCTTTGCCCTGGATAATTGCAGCCGCAATAGCTGCAGCGCTTTTTTTCCTCATCAGATGGTTGATATTGAAGAGAAAAAGATCCAGTGAGGACTGGAAATTCGATAAACCCAAACTGCCACCCTATGACGAAGCCCTGGCTGCACTTCGTGGATTAAAAAAGGACAATCCGCTCAAAAGAGGAGATATAAAAGGGTATGTCAGCGCATTATCTGAAATACTGAAGCGCCTCCTTGAAAGGGTTCATGAAGCTCCTGTTTTGGAAATGACTACATGGGAAGTCCGTGGTTGGATTCACGATAAAACAATAAAGGGAAGCGTCAAGGAATTTCTTGAATTATTATCTGCAAGTGACATGGTTAAATTTGCAAAAGTTGCGCTTGAAGATCAGAGACTGGTGGACATGTACAGGGTAGCTGAACGTTTTGTTGCATCGTATAAGCCGGAACCGGTTCAAACAAATTCAAAAATCCCAAATAAAAAAGAAATTCATGAAAAGAATGATGTTAATCTCAAATCCGAGAAATCACCCCAATCAAGAACCAAAACAGGTACTACCCGGAAGAAAATAAATCAAATTCAAACTGGTACTGCGAAGCCCTCCACTCAAGAATCAATGAATAGACCGGAAAGTAAAACAGGAGGAAAACTGACATGACCTGGGCGGATCCCTGGTTCTTCCTGTTGCTGGTCAGCATCCCGATTGCTGTGGTTTATTACTGGTGGCGTGAAACACGCAAACCAGCTCCCACGGTAATTTTTCCGACCGCTTCGCAGATTAAACCTCTCATGAGTCGAGTAAGACGACTTCTCCGCCATCTGCCTGTTTTTTTACGATTAAGTGCGCTTGGATTCCTCGTAGTAGCTTTTGCGAGACCACAAACAGCGCTTGATGAAGAAAAAATTAAAACCGAGGGAATCGATCTTGTCATTGCTCTTGACATCTCTACAAGCATGCTCGCAGAAGATTTGAAGCCTTCCAACAGGATTACAGCCGCAAAAAAAGTAGCAAAAGAGTTTATCGCGGGAAGACGGAATGACAGGATCGGACTTGTGATGTTTGCAGGAGAAGCTTACACATGGTGCCCGTTGACTCTTGACTATGATGTTTTATCAGAATTAATGGATAAGATTGAAGCTGGATCAGTGGTCGATGGTACAGCTATAGGTAAAGCTATCGCAGTTGGCGCGAATCGCCTAAGGCATAGTGACGCCAAGAGCAAAGTCTTTATTCTCCTGACCGATGGTGTAAATAACGTTGATCAACCTGATCCGTTGACCGCTGCAAGAGCAGCATCGGAAGTCGGGGTAAAAGTCTATACCATTGGTGTGGGTACTCGTGGTGTTGCACGCGCTCCCGTCCAAACACCATTTGGAATTAAGTACCGTCAGGTAAAAGTTGAGATTGATGAAGACCTCCTGCGTCAAATAGCCAAGATGACCGGTGGCAAATATTTTCGCGCGACCTCAACTGAAGCGCTCCGTGAGATTTACGTTCGAATCGATGAAATGGAAAAGACGTTCATAGACATTGAACATATGCGGAGTTACGAGGAAGAATTTTACCTTTGGGCGGGATTGGCGCTTATACTTATATTAATCGAAAGATTGCTGGTAATGACAAGATTTAGAAATATGGCCTCTTAATCCTACTAAAATTAAGAATTAATAATTAAGAATTTTATTGAATCAATTGGATTTCGGGCTGATTTTGCTTATAATTGAGTTTTATATTGCGGCTGTGCAATATTTAATATTCAATTATCGCAGTTTTTGATTTACCAGGGAGGCAGGATGAAAGTGGTGAGGGATTTTGCCAAATTAGTAACAGCAGTTATACTTGTAAGTTTCATTTTTCAAGCAGGCTGCTCAAAACTCGAAAAGAAGGATTCTGCTGACGATACGATGCAAAAATGGGCTGAATACACAGCCCAGGTTGATGACCTGAAAAAGAAAATGACTTCTGCTGAAAAGGAGCTTTTTACCCTTGTCGGCAATTGGAACGAGATGCTCGAGGAAAAGGGGAAAAGCAGTGAATCGATTTCTCTTGAAGATCAGGAGAAAATGGATTCCTTTGAACGCCTATCATTCTGGACGTATCTCAGAATGAAAAACGAGCAGGAAGCCGGTTTTCTGCCTCTAATTGATGAAATATATTCTCAAAGCAAACAAATAGTTGATCTCCAGGAAGAAGTCAAGAAATTAAGCACCTATTTTGAAACACCCAATGAAGTAAAAAGTGGTGATACTCATTTCCAGCTTGCGTTAAAATACCTCGATTCACGTGAAGATGTGCCTGAGGATCAAAAGACAAAAATCCTTCGTAAGGCAGGTCTTTGGGATGAGCTGCAGGTGGGCTTCTTAATCTATTTCTATTATGATAACGAAGAGCTTTATACGTCTGTCCATCAGGGCAAAGCAACTATATCACCAACTGATCACCGCAGAAAACTTGATGCAGCTCGACGCCTGATTTTCCAGGCAAGAGCAGATTCGATGATGACGATTATTCAAGAGCAGGAAGTATTAAGCGATTCCCTGACACAGAGAATTGTCGTTCTCGATGCTGAGATTCAATCCAAACTTGGAGCCATAGATTCACTGGAAGTATTGAATAAAGACCTGGAGAGAGAGAACGTTCAAACCAAGAAAAAAGTTACAGCATTAAATCTTGCGGGCAATTCTATCCATTATGTAATAATATCAGAGGATATTTTACGAAGCAAAGATATTTACAAAAGCGGATTTCTATTCTTCAAAAAACCGAGTTTTGACACGGAACAAGCTTTTAAACAATTCGACTTCAAAAAACATATCGATACCCGTGAAACAAGTATGATTGATGAGACAGCAAATGAGGGCAAAGGAAAAATAGAAATCTATTCCGAGCAAGGGAAAAAATTAGAAAAAGATTCAGATTACACGTTTGAATTTGTGGGTGGAAAACTTAGGGTACACCTTGACAGAATTGATCCATTTAAAGGTCATAAACTTATAATCATGAACAGATAATTGTTGATTGAATATTTTTCAATATTCTTGCTCAAATAATAAGGCATAGAAATGCTATGGATTGAAAGAGATTTTGATCTGAATATCCCCTCGGGTTTGTTTCCGAGCCTGCTTGAACGGTTGCGTGGGACGCCTGTTAGACTGGAAAACCTGGTTGCATCTTTATCTCCTGATATTCTCAAAGAGAAACCCGGCAATAATTCCTGGTCAATCCAGGAAAATGCCGGACATCTATTAGCAGTTGAAATTTTATGGTCAACACGCATAGAGGATTTCAAGAAAAAGAAAGAAGTTCTCATGGCTGCCGACATGGAAAACAAGAAAACCAAAAAGGCAGATTATAATAAGCAGGATATTAATAATATCATTTCTGACTTCCATAAGGTTCGTAGCGAACTGGTCGTTTCGCTTGAATCACTCGATGATGAAACTATCCGGCATTCTTCTTTACATCCCAGGTTGAATAAACAGATGACTGTTCCAGGTCTGATGTATTTTATTGCCGAACACGATGACCATCACCTGGCACGAATCTCGGAGGTATCCAGGTAGCTGGAAATCGGAACATATTCCAATAATAAAAGTAGTATTGACTGAGGCCTTGTTCACGAGGCACGCATCATCTTGCGCTATTCGTTGATCAAAGCTGAGAATGGGCTTATTTAGTCTCGTCCCGGGGCAGGCAGAAAAATCTAGATCCGACCAACCGGGAAAAAGATTATAAATATTTCTGACAACTATTAATAGCTTGTCTTATCACTTTCACATTTTTTAGACTTGACAAATGTTACGTTGGGCTGAACCTCTTTGGTTGTTTGCTTTGCTGCTTCCGGCAGCATTGTTTTTATACGAACTTCTCTTCCGCAAAAGATGGCGTGAGGGCAGGGAACGCTTTGCCTCCGCTTCATTGTGGCAGCATCTCTCTCCAGGGAGGAATGACAAGCTGCGCCGAACAAAAAAAATCCTTGTATTATCAGGGTTAACTGTATTGATTATCGGATTGGCGAACCCTCAAATCGGAACCCGTTATGAAAATGTGACCAGGGAAGGAATCGATATATTTCTGCTGGTCGATGTCAGCAAATCGATGGACACCCAGGATATTCGTCCCAGCCGCCTGGCAAAAACACGTTATGAACTGAACAGATTCCTTGAAGGTCTCAAGGGTGATCGTATCGGGATAATACCTTTTGCAGGCGCTGCTTACACTTTATGTCCATTAACGATGGACTATTCAGCGGCTTCAATGTTTCTTGGATTGTTGGAGACAGACCTGATTCCATCGCCCGGAACTGCCATTGCGGAAGCCCTGGAAACTGCCTTTACCTCTTTCCCCGAAGCTGAAGACCGAGGTCGTGCAATTATCCTCGTTTCCGATGGCGAGGATCATGAAGGAGGAGTTGAATCGATAGCTTCTGAGGCTGGAAAAATCGGTATTCCAATCTATAGTATTGGTATGGCATTAGATAAAGGTGATCCCATTCCGGAATATGATGAATCCGGACAGCCTTCAGGCTGGAAACTTGACGATGAAGGTCATGTAGTAACCAGCAGATTAAATGAATCCATGCTTCAGCAAATTGCCGCCAACAGCGGTGGAGTTTATTATAGAGCCGGGCAAGGTGGTAACGCTTTCAAAGCGGTTTACAGGAAAATATTCAAACTTGACAGGCAAGAAATGACAGAGAGACAAATTTCCGGATTTGAAGACCGTTTCCAGATTTTCATATTAATCGCGTTCATTCTGCTGATGATTGAATTTATACTCCCAATGGGCACAAAACCCAAAAAAAGCAACAAGATAATAATAAGCAGTCTGTTATTGATAATTCTGTGCTCAGGATTTCCCACCCAGGCTAAAACACCCCATGGATTAGTTAAAGAGGGCAATAAACAGGTAATTGAAGGACAGCTTGATTCGGCATTTGTGAAATATCTTGAAGCCAGGGCAGAGATGGATTCCACAAGACCTGAATTACTCTATAATCTTGGCGGGATTTATGCCCGGAAAAATGATGCCCTGCGTGCTGATTCTCTCTATCGCAGCTTGCCTGAGGAATCATCAAAGGAACTAAAATCACGCGCTGCCTATAATCGCGGAACAGCGTTCGCCCAGGGACAACAGTACGATCAGGCAGTCCAATCATTCATCGAATCATTGAAGCTTGATCCTAACGATATGGACGCCAAGACTAATTTGGAGCTGGCATTACGGATGATGCAACAGCAACAAAAGCAAAAGCAACAGGAACAACAACAAGACAATAATGATCAGAATGAGAAAAATGAAGATCAGCAAGATAATAAACAACAGGATCAGCAACAGCCCCCAGAGGAGAATCAAGAGGAACAACAGCCTCAACCCCAGGAGCAGGAAGATATGGACAAGGAGCTTGCTGAACGATTTCTTGATAAATTAGAGAGGGATGAAAAAGAATTGCTTAAAGAGGTAATTCGACAGCAAATCCCTGCTGAAAGAAAAAAAGCTAAGAAAGATTGGTAATATTCTAAGCCAGAACAATGAGAAAACTTTTCCATAATATATATTTTTCTCCGCGTCAATTCTTACTTGAACACTTGATAGAATGCCATTCTGGACTAAGTGTAAAAAACAGTAACAAGTATTTCTCTCTATTATTAGTAACAGGGTTTATTCTTTCAAGTCTTACTTTTTGTTTTGCCGCACAGGATATCAAAATAACAGCGAAAGCTGATCCGGCAGAAACAACTGTAGGTGGCTCATTCTATTATCAGGTGGAAGTAAGTGGTTCGAGGACTACACTGCCTACACCTGATGTAAATTTTCCATCCGCATTTAATATAATATCCGGACCCAACTCGTCTATCAATTATCAATACGTCAACGGTCAGGTTAATTCTTCAAAGGTTATCAGCTGGCGACTGGTTGCCAGGGAAGCCGGAGATTTCACGATACCGCCACCGAAAACCACAGTAAAACGTAAGATACAGCAGGGACCGTCTGTAAAAGTGCGAGTCAGGCCGGCTGCAGGGAATGTCCCGCCGGGTAAAAATCCTTCCGCCTCACCAGGAGTTCCGAGCAGTACGAATATTCGAATCAAGGGGGATCCCAAATCGAATCAACCCCTGTTTCTTGAGATAGAGGTTGAACCAAAACATGCCTATATTCAGCAACCTGTAACCGTAACATATACATTGTTTTTCAGGCAAGACGTCAGAACATTTGATGTTAAGTCTCTATCTACGACAGAGGGCTTCTGGTCTGAAAATCTCAAAGTCCCGAATCCACCTCAGGTTATTAACCGGATGGTTAACGGGAGAGAATACCGGTCAGCCGTCATTCACAAGCTATTGCTCTATCCCACCCGCCACGGTGAATTGTCGATTGGTCCAATGGATTTGACACTCGAGATCCAGGAGAAGAGAAAAAGCAGACGTTCAAGGAGTCTGTTTGACAACTTCTTTGATGATCCCTTCGGCACTTCCCGGGTGCAAAAGCAAGTCTCTTCAAAGCCAAAAATTGTAAAAGTTAAACCTCTCCCCGACCTTGGAAGACCGGCTGGATTTGATGGTGCAGTTGGAGAATATAAAATTAACGCCAGGTTGGACAGAGATACGGTAAACACTAATGAATCGGTTACACTCAAGGTAACGATATCAGGAAATGGTAACATTGGATTTCTTCCTGAACAAAGCATAAGCATACCGCCTGATATTGAGAGGTACGATCCTGAAATTAAAGAACATGCTGAGCCTCTCGGTGGTAAACTGCATGGTAAAAAGACCTTCACATACCTGTTAATACCAAGAAGAGCAGGACTGCAAAGAATTACACCAATTAAATTCAGTTTCTTTGATCCGGTCAAAGGGAAATATGTAACGAGCAGCACGAATGAACTGTTGTTGCAGGTGAACCCTGTAGAGGGCTGGACAGCATCAGGCGCGGTTATTCCAGGCGGCAGTCCTGAGGAAGTACAGTCTTTAGCGACTGACATCCGATGGATCCATGACGCTACTCAAGGATTGCATCGGGCAGAGAAACCTGTATATCGACGGGCAACTTATCCATTAGCATATATCATACCTTTGATTTTTGCAGTTACTGCATTATTTGCCCGTAAAAGGCGCAACAAATTTCAAAGCGATACTGCAGCCAGAAAAAGCCGCATGGCTGCAAAACATGCATATAAAGCGCTGAAAGAAGCCAAGGAACTGCAGGATGCAGGCAAAATAGATCAAGGCTATACAGCGTTAGCGAGAGGCTTAATTAATTATTTCTCAGACCGTACAGGCAATGTATCTTCAACAGTTGACAGGAATAGAATCGACCTTGTTCTACAGCATCGTCATGTTCCGGAAAATCTGAGAATAAAAGTCGCGTCAATAATAGATAAATGTAATTCGGCAAGATTTACTCCGGATGGCCTTGACAACATTTCGTTGACAAGATTGATTGAAGAATCCCGCACCTGGATTCATAATGTCAATCACTATCTTGAGTGAACGGTACGTCGATATTTGAGAGCCATATTATTTGAAATCAATTCTTAATAATTGCTAATTATAACCGGATTCTATGATTGTGAATAAGTTGTGGATAAGTTTGTTTGATTCCCGGCTTATATGTAATTATTATCGTTCAACGCTGTAATATTATTCATATTACGTTAAGATATTAATTTTGCCCTTTTCAGTATCGGATGGGGATAAGTTAGAGTGAAATTGTTGAATTCAATACGATAGCGAAAACTAAACGAAAAGTCGTATGATCTACTCAAAAAGAAGATATTCCAGTTTCAAAATAATCATTTTTGTAAATCTCATTCTTGCCCTGGTTTACTTAACCTCTGCAGTTGGAGGTACGATTGAAGATATCGCCCGCGAGGGCGATACTGCTTATCGAGAAGGTAATTATTCTGCTGCCATTGAAGCCTATTCCAAAATATTAGAGAGCGGATACACCAGCGGGGCAGTGTTATTTAATCTCGGCAATGCTCATTTCAAAGCAGGGCATTTAGGTCTTGCCATTCTTAATTATGAGCGTGCCCTGAAAGTGATGCCTCATAACCGGGATGTACGTAACAACCTTATTTTCGCCAACAACAGAACAGTAGATCGGATTGAGCAGCCTCCTCGCCTTCCCGTCTGGGATTGGATAGATGCTCTACGGGATATGATTGCACCCTCTTCTCTTGCCTGGATAGCCTGGTCTTTTGCCACGATTGCTGTGATTTTTTACGGAGCTTCTCTCTTTTCAAGACGCTTTAAACTTCAAAAACCATTACGTATTGCCACAATTATTTCAAGTTCCATGTTTATCTTTCTGTTATTATTACTGTTTCTAAGAATCTCCAAGGAGAACAGTCCTCCCGGCGCAGTCATTCTAACCGATAAGGTAGTAGTACACAGCGCTCCTGATCCCGGATCAAGTGAAGTGTTCCATTTGCATGAGGGGACTAAAGTCACAGTGTTGAAAGAGCTTGAGGGTTATCGCGAGATCCGCCTGATTGACGGACGTCAGGGGTGGCTTCACCGGTCAGTATGTGAAATTATATAAAGAGTAAATCCATATCGTCAAGATGGTTTAAATGCAGATTTGTTGGATTTTATGGAAAGAAATACATCGTGGGTTGAACAACATCTTTAGAAATGTTCATGTACCACATAAAATTCAAAGACTAACAATATTACTTACTCACAAAACGAATCATTATCAGCAGTAAAAACAAATATCTTTTGAAATTATTATTAGGCTCCGATCTGAGTTGACATTCTGAATTTATGATTTTATTTTAAAATAAAATCACTTTCTCATAAACCTTTTTCACTTGCTTTTTAACCGGAAATACTCACTTTTACCATTTTGATTTGTAGTTCGTTTTCAGGCTAAAGTTTCATTGCTTTTCCGGAGTCTTTGTGAGACACTTTTTACAGATAATCTTGCCAATCTTCCTCTTTTTCTCTTTGGGAGTTCTCTACGCTCAGGATAGCCTCAACGTTTCACTCGTTGCACAAGTTCATCATGATTGGAGTTATGCAAGAAATGTTGTTATAAACGGGGATTTCGCTTTTGTTGCGACAGATGAAACCGGGCTTCGCATTGTAGATGTCAGCAATCCTGATAATCCTGAAGAGATTTCACATATTATTCGTAATTATGCTCTTGCTCAAGCTGTTGCGGTTCAGGACAGTTTTGTATTTGTAATGTATTCAATTGAAGATGAATTACGTCTTAGCGGACTTTCTATTGTGGATGCCAGTGATCCATATTCCCCAGAAGAAACAGGGTTTTATTCAACGACAGGTCACACACTCTATGATTTGGCAGTTCAGGTTAATTTAGCTTATTTGGTAGACGGCAGAGACCTTGATATTGTTGATATTAGCGATCCTGAAAATCCAACCAGAGTGGGAGTATATGATTCGCCTCAGGAATATGGTCTGGTAGGTGTTGTAATATCTGATAGTATCGCCTGCCTTGCTTGTAATCACGAGGGTCTTCGTTTGGTGGATATATCCGATCCCACTGATCCTGAAGAAGTTGCACACCTTGAAACACCTGGGGATGCGATAAACATTTCTGTCAATGGCAATTATGTGTATTTAGCCTGTGATGAAGCAGGACTACGGATTATTGATATTAGTGAGGTAAGCGACCCCGTTGAAGTATCATCTTTTAATCCTGAAGGATATGTAAGGCAGATATATATCAGTGGTGAATATGCTTTTGTTGGAACAGGTATAAGTGAAATGGTAGGTCCTGAGGAATATGAGAGACAGGTTTTTTACATTTTGAATATAAGCGATCCTCTTGATCCGGTTGAATCCGGAATCATTGACATGCGAGATCATACTTGGTCAGTAAATACCATTGCTGTGACAGGTGATATTGCACATGTCACCGCTGGATATTCCGGACTACGCGAAATTGATATAAGCGACGTTTTAAACCCTACTGAAATTGGATTCTTCGACTCCCCCAGAGATGCGGGCAGATTATGCATCTCAGAAGGATTCGCATATGTTATTGAGAACAGAGGAAATATATTATGGATAATTGACATTGATCTTCCAACAAATCCTGTTATAGCCGGATATTACTATTTTAATTTGCCTACGTTGGATACAAGGTATATTACAATATCTGGTGACTATGTTTATATCTCGGCTGAAGAAAATGGAATTCGAATCATTAATGTAAGTGATCCTTCCGATCCCTTTGAAGCAGGGGTTTATAATCCAATGGAATGGGCTTGGGGAGCAACAATATCGGGAGATTATATTTATATCGCAAGCCTTAATGAGGGTCTTCACATTGCAGATATTAGTAATCCTGTCTCACCGAGAGAAGTTGCGATTTATGATAACCAACGGTCAGCTACAAACGTAAAAGTTGCCAATGGTTTTGCGTATGTAGTAGGATATGGACTTGAAAACGGTGGTTTAAGTATAATAGATATTAGTGATCCCACTGAACCTGATGAAGTTGGTTTTTATAATGTTGAACCTGATGGCGCCAAGGAAGTATCAATTTCGGGCGATTACGCTTATGTTATGAATTGGGATGGTGTGATACAGAAAATTAACATTAGCGATTCAGATAGTTTAACTTCTTTGTGGTCTTTTGATCGGAATCACAGATCGGAAAACCTTACTGTTAACAACGGTATGGCATATATTGCTGATGGATTACATGGTTTTAGTATTCTTGATATTACTGAGCAAGAACCTATACAAGTGGGATATTATTATGGATATGATTATACTTATGACGTAGCTTTTGTAGATGGATATGCATATATGGCTAATTCTCGTCAAGGATTTCAGATATTTGACTGCAGGCTAGCAATCAATAATGTTAATGGTTCTTCAAATTATAACAATAATATAGAATTCTCTGTCTCTTCCACTTTTCCAAACCCTTTCAATTGTAATACACTCATACATTTCTCTATACCTATCAACGGCAAGGTTGCGTTCTCAATAACGAACATACTTGGACAATATATATTCAATAAGTCCGCAAATTATATGGCAGGTGATCATAATATTTTATTAGATGTAAATAGATTTACGAAATACCCATCAAGTGGCATATATTTACTAAATGTACAATATAACGAACAAAGTAGAGCACAAAGACTATATTATATTAAATAGAAAGATAAATCCATGTAATTTAGTCAATAACTGTCCAACATTACTATGGCACAGAGGGGAGGGCAGAGAGATAGCAAAAAGGGGAGGGAAGTTGAAAATGCGTACTGAAGATAAAATTCAGTAAAAACGTAATCCACAAAACGAGGAGGTTATGATGTTAAAATTGTACGCTTTAAGAAACCATGGTCTACTGATTATTGTGATCATTGCTACATGCTCTACTTTCTTTTTGCGCAGTAACTGTTTCGCAAGTGACTTGTGGGGTATGGTTGGGGAAGACGTGGTATTTCAGGGGACAGTATATCTATTTCTTGATTTTTGTTGCTGAATAGGGATTTCAGGGGACAGTATATCTATTTCTTGATTTTTGTTGCTGAATAGTGTATATTTATTTATGGCAAGAATCGCACGAATAGTTGTTCCACATTTACCTCATCATATAATCCAACGTGGCAACCGCCGGATGCAGGTGTTTTTTGATGACGACGATTACCAGCTTTACATTGACTTGATTGAAGAGTGGTGCGCAAAACATAAAGTTGAGATCTGGGCGTACTGTCTTATGCCCAATCATATTCACCTTGTTGCAGTCCCTGCGACCGTTGACGGCTTGCGTCTTTCGATTGGCGAGGCGCACAGACGTTATACCCGTCACATAAATTTCCGTGAAAAATGGCGTGGTCATCTTTGGCAGGAACGTTTCGCCTCATTTCCCATGGATGAACGTTATCTTCTGGCTGCGGTCAGGTATGTGGAACTGAACCCTGTTCGCGCCGGACTGGTGAAAAAAGCGAAACAATGGCGTTGGAGCAGCGCGAAAGCTCACCTGAATGGTCAAGACGATGCCCTGGCAAAGGTGAAACCAATGCTTGAGCTGGTAGATGACTGGAATTCATACCTTAACGACAAACCGACCGAACAGGAGCTTGACCAAATTCAACTACACAGCCGCACCGGACGTCCCCTTGGAAGTACGGATTTCTTAGAAAAACTGGAAAAGAAGCTGAAACGAAATCTGAAGAAGAAAAGACCAGGAAGGAAGAAGAGAAACCAGAAATAGATATACTGTCCCCGTATTGCTGACGTATTGCTGAGGCTCCCTCCTAAAAACCTGTCCAATTATATTTTGTTTTGAACTTCATGCAACCCTGTGCGTATAATTGTATATTAATAGCTATACTTTCGAATCAAAGCAATTAGAAGTAAAATTATACTATAAGTCTCATAACCAGGTATTCAATTGATTAGTAATTCAATACAAACAGATTGTTTTATACCATCCCGTTTCTCACAAAAAAACCTTACACCAGGTTTCAAGGAAGTATTATGCCGGATCAGGGCTGTCTTGTTTTCTTTTGCGGTGCTTCTTTCCGTGGTAATTGCTTTTCAACCTGTTATAAGCCATGCACAGTATTATGGACAAAACAAAGTTAACTATGAAAAACACGACTGGTATTATCTGCACACACAACATTTTGACATTTACCATCCTAAGGATGAATACAAAATTGCAGAATTCACAGCCTGGGCTGCGGAAGAAGCGTTGCAATCAATTCAGAAGTCATGGAATTATAGCTTAAAATCCCGTATTACCTTTATTGTTTATCCAAGTCACAATGCTTTTCAGCAAACCAATGTCGGTGGTTTTATCGGCGAATCAACAGGCGGTTTTACTGAATTCCTGAAGAACCGTGTAGTAATTCCTTATGAAGGTTCCTATGAAATATTCCGTCATGTAATTCACCATGAATTAACACATGCTGTTATGCTCCGGATGCTTTACGGCGAGGGCGTTCAAAGCATTGTTGCTGGATTAAGCCGAATGCCACTGCCTCTTTGGTTTATTGAGGGATTAGCTGAATATGAGTCCAATTTCGGCTGGGCAAATGAAGCAGATTTATATATGCGGGATGCAGTTATTAATGACTACCTGATGCCCATTGATCGATTGGGAGGATATTTCATTTATAAAGGCGGTCAATCAGTATTGTATTATATCGATCAAAGATACGGATCGGAAAAAGTGGGCGAGATACTCCGTCGAATCCGTTCCCATCGTGACCTGAACCGCGCCGTACTAAAAGCTCTTGGAATTGATCTTGAAGAGCTGAACAAACGCTGGCATCGTCATGTAAAACGTGAAATCTGGCCATCTGCTGCCGATTATGAGATCCCCACAGATTTTGCCGAGCAATTAACTGATCATGAGAAATGGCACAATTTCGTTAACACCTCTCCAGCCCTGTCGCCTGATGGCGACAAAGTTGTTGTATTGACCGATAAAGATGATTATTTCAACCTCTATCTCTTTTCAACCATCACAGGGAAGATTGAAAAGAAACTGGTCAAAGGACAAAATATATACCTGTTTGAAAAACTTTTATGGATGCGTCCCTGGGTCAGTTGGTCGCCGGACAGCAGGGAAATAGTTTTTGTTGCCGAATCAGGACCGGAGGATATCCTCTATACGCTTGATGTCGAAAGCGGAGAAGTGACACAAAAATTTGTTCTTGGTCTTGATGGTATATTCAGTCCAGTCTGGTCACCGGATATGACAAAAATAGCATTTGCCGGCTTCAAAAGAGGACAAAGCGATATATATATCCTGGAAATTGAAGACGGATCATTATCAAGAGTTACTGATGACATATTCAGTGATTATGATCCCGCCTGGAATCCGGACGGTTCGGAAATTATTTTCGTATCTGATCGCGGCGATTATTTGAATGCCCCGCCTGAAGGTTTCGAAATGTGGAACCATGATTATTTACGAAATGATATTTACACTATAAATATAAACACCTATAAAACAACTCGTATCACAAATGATCCACATATTGACCGCACACCCTCATGGACACCAAAGGCAGACACAATCAGTTTTGTCTCTGACAGAAATGGTGTTGATAATTTATATCTTAAATCGCTGGCTACAGGTGATAGCTGGGCAATTACAAACCTCCTTTCGGGCGTCACGCAACCGAGTTGGTCTAAAGAAGGGACACTGGTTTTTGCTACGTTTTACAAAGCGGGATATGATATCTACATGTATAAAAATCCTTTTGATCCTGATCGTCGCAAATCACCTACTCGCACAGCATTCCAGAAATCGCTTAATAAAAAAACAGAAGAAATGATTGGAGCCGGAGCTCTCGTCAATACTGAAATATCATTAATCAAATCAAAATTAGAACAATTCCATGTGGAGAAACCGGTTTATAGCAGTGAACCGGTAAAGACAGATATTTCGACCGTGTTAGGTACAGAAGAACAAAATGCCTCTGCACCTCACTCTGAAGATGTTGTACCGGCTGATATTGACCTGAACACACTGCTATCAGAAATTTCAGACAATATAGAAATTAATAATATAGCAGAAATTACCGATACATCTGATTCAACACCTGATAATGACACCTTGAGTGTTCATATACCTCCCTCTGGAGGAGTGCGATTTGTTCCCGATGACCAACCGGGGGATGTAGATCAACCTCTTCATAATCCCTATTCAAATTACGTCTTCAGACCGAAATACCTGGATGATGAACAGGATGACGAAAAGAGGAAAAGGAAAGAGAAAAAAGATAACGGTCCCCTCGTCGATGAGGACGGTAATTTTGTTCAGAGTAAGTATAAATTGAAGTTTTCACCCGATATCGTTAACGCCACTGCCGGGTACAGTACATTTTTCGGACTACAGGGAATGGGTCAGATGTTGTTCAGCGACATTCTTGGAAACCATCTGATATATGTTACTACCGATCTCTACTACAATTTTGAAAACAGCAATTTCAGTTTTTACTATTATCATCTTCCCTACCGTGCAGATTTCGGAGGAGGAATATTTCATAGGGTTTATTTCTTCAATTACGGTGAAATTCGAGATCGGAATTATGGGTCTTCAGTAGATTTTGCTTACCCGATTTCAAAACATAAACGAATAGATTTTTCAGGTGCGTTTATAAATATAGACAGGGAAAAGTGGAGTTTTGATAACTTACAATATTACAGGATTCAAAGACGTCATTTCCTGCTTCCAAGCCTTGCTTTCGTATCTGATAATACAATAATGGGTTACACCGGACCAATGAATGGTCAGAGATGGCGAGTCGGATTCTCTTACAGTCCTGAATTAGGTGAAACAGATCCTGTAAAATCCGATGACCTTTGGGGATTAGATTTTAAAACACTCTCTTTTGACGGACGGAAATACCATCATTTTGGTATGGATTATGTTCATGCTGTCAGATTTGCCGGTGCAACGAGCTGGGGGAAACAGTCACAAACGTTTTTCCTCGGTGGGGTCAACAACTGGATAAACCGCAGGTTTGCCGGCGGAGTACTGAGAGATGAAATTGAAGAAGTATATTTTTCAGGCTTCGCCACGCCTCTACGCGGAACCGATTACTATGAAAAAAGTGGTGATACTTATGTCCTGATCAACAATGAATTTCGCTTTCCACTGATACGTCAGGTTCTGTTTGGTTGGCCCCTTCCAATTTACATATCCAATATTCGTGGTGTGCTTTTTCATGACATCGGCGCGGCCTGGAATTCGGATGAAAAATTTCATGGCTTTGAAGATCCATCATCAATGGGACCAAGGCGTTTTGCTGATATAGCCCAGGGATTCGGCTGGGGATGGCGGTTGAACCTCGGTATATTCCTGCTTAAATGGGATATGGCTTGGGAGAATGATTGGGTTGATTACTCAAAACCAAAATTTTATGTTTCCATCGGTGCTGATTTGTAAGTATATGTTTTTGTTTATCTGTGATAGTTCAAACAATCAGGCGGGCAGGCGTCCCTACCCGCAAAAAGCGTAACAGTATATTTCTAATCTATTTCCCTGAAAGGGAAAAATATGAATAGCCACAGGTGTTAACCTGTGGAACTGAGATTAAAACGAGCCAACCCTGACGGGGTTGGACAATAACTTATACTATAATACTGATATTATGTTGCGTTTATTAGGAATAACATTTTCCTTTTTCCTTCACGCTCGCATAGTCAAACCCCTTCAGGGTTGATGGGAAGGGATCATTATCACCATGGGTTATCACGCATGGCTATTCAAATCTACCCCCTTCGGGGATATTAAAAAATGATGATAACTTTTTCTGGAAAATAATGGCTTCAATTCTTGTGTTATGTGGTGGAGATAACCTTGAACGGCGAGTATCCCTCGCCAGTGGCGATGCTGTTTCACTTGGTCTGGCAGAAGCCGGACATAAGGTTGTCAAGATTGATACTGCTTTACCTGAACAAATCTTCAGAGCTGATGAACCTATATTAAAAGGTACAATCGGTCCAACCCCGCCTGATGAAGTAAAATCCGCGCATATGACTCGTAAAGGGTGGGCAATGCTGAATACCACCATCTCAATGCTTGATATTGACATGGTGTTTCCTATCCTACATGGCAGTTGGGGCGAAGACGGCAGAATTCAAGCTTTGCTCGAACTACTTGGATTACCGTACCTCGGAAGCGGGATGTTGTCAAGCCAGGTATGTATGAACAAACCCCTCACCAAAGAAACTGCTGTGCGATCCGGAATCGCCTGTGCCGATGGTTTCATTGTACCAGCAGAATCTGAGCTGAATAATGCCTTAAAAATCTGTCAAGAAAAATACCATTATCCTGTTGTCGTTAAACCATCTAACAGCGGTTCAGCGGTGAATGTTTTTATTGTTCAAAATGAGCAGGAACTGATAAATGGTCTTGAGAACATCTGGAATGATGGTGAAGTTCCACTTGTAGAACAATACATTCCGGGCAGGGAATTAACCGTGACGGTACTTGAAAATAAATCCCTTCCGGTTGTTGAGATTGTACCCAAAACTACTTTCTACGACTATACTCGAAAATATACCGCGGGCGAAACCGAATACCTGTGTCCTGCGCCGATTGATGATGAAATTGCTGTAAATGTACGGGAAATGTCTGCTAAAGTATTTGCGGCTTTAGGCTGCCGTCATATAGCGCGGGTGGATTGGCGTCTGTCGCCCGATAATATGCTTTATTTCCTCGAAGTGAATACCATTCCGGGAATGACAGCTCTTTCCCTTGTTCCGATGGCTGCATCTGAAACCGGTATAGACTTTCCAAACTTGATGGATAAGTTTGTCAACATGGTTCTAAACGACTCAAATTGATTATGGACGAAACTATACAAGAAAAATTACGAGATGACAACCAACGGAAAACATTAGCCGATTCCGATACGTTGTCAAACATGTTTCGAGTTTTTATCCACGACCTGATGAACCATATATCCGTCATCAACCTGAATGGCGATCTGATCAAAACTAATCCTGACAAGTACAGCGCTCCAGATCTATGGAACAAGATTGAACCAGCAATCACACTTCTCGAGAAAGAAATATCCAGAGTCAGATTGATTAACCGCCAGTTGCTAAATCCAGCCGGCTTCAAACCCGGACAGTTCTGCTTTGTCGCAGCCACTCGTTCTGTACTACAGGTTTACAATTTACGAGCACAAAGAAAAAGCATCACAATCGATGTAATTCTTCCAGAGGAATCTCATTGTGTTTATGCTGATGAATTTGTGGTGCGACAGGGAATAATCTCCGCTATTCTCGATAATGCCATCAAGTTCAGTGAAAAAGGAACTCGGATATCAGTAGAAGTCGAAAAGGCTGATGCGATTGTCTCTTTATCTGTCCAGGATAATGGCATTGGCATTCCAGACTCCTGGGCAAATGATTTGCTTCATTCCGCCGAACGGGAGCAATTTCGCCGCAGGGGAACAAACGGCGAGATCGGTATAGGATTCGGATTACTAATTGCGCATAAACTGGCTAATTATTTTGGCGGAGCTTTAGCTTATAAATCTGAATTAGATGACGACGAAGCGCATACTTCAACCGTAGTCTTTGAACTCCCTGTTGTTGCGATCTATTAAACAGAAATCGCCAGTTGGAATTGACCCGAGACCTGCGTTTGCGAATGAAGCAAATACTGTGATACTCCATACCCTGTTGGACACATTGTGTTAAATTTGAATGTGTTTCAAGAAGGTATTATCAGGAAATGCTTTCATGTGTAATACAAATGCTTCATCGCTTATAATTTTCATTTCTATTAATCTCGTCTCTATATGCTTTATTTAACCTTTTACAGATAGCACCAGGAACTCCATCGCCAATCACATTATTGTCTACTTGTATTACTGGCACAATCTCTGTAATAGTTCCAACGCATGACACTTCTGTCTAACGTCAACTATAATTTCCTTCCAACGACAATTAGAGTTCCTGTTTTTGTTTTGTTTGTTTAAGGCAGTTCTCCCCATGGGGAGAACTGAACATTTGTTAAGTGGTGTTTGCCTGTTTCTTCCCTTTCGATTTTTCTAACCGGTAGCTATTCACATTCAGTT
>Ga0075120_10000494_pt1 | contig 32500 bp, 25 predicted proteins | sample AntAceMetag02UKL_FD_69792 | JGI IMG/M metagenome (GOLD analysis project Ga0075120, IMG submission 69792) | Saline lake microbial communities from Ace Lake, Antarctica - Antarctic Ace Lake Metagenome 02UKL | ecosystem: Environmental > Aquatic > Non-marine Saline and Alkaline > Saline | place...
GGATTATCAATTCACTCAGCTTAAATGCGGAGGCGTTTTTAATAGGTGATAAAACTTTCCAAGCCGCAGAAATCGGGAAAATTCATGCTAATGCGGAATGATTTTTGGCGAAGGTATTGTATGTATATAAAATAATTCTTACATCTTAGGTGCGAAGGCAACTTGCCAAGGCAACGCAAATGGGACGTCGGCGCTTTCCGTTAGCAAAATAATTTGATGCTCAACGCTTAGCTTTTTTACTTATCTAAAGATCGGGTGACAGCTGATTTTTTGAGAAACCATAAACTTTCACTATTATATTGTTGTCTGTGGCGGTTTTAATAAAGTCTTCTAGCGTTTCCTGAATATCATGATCAATAAACTGGGCTTTAAATGCGTCAATAATCAAAGCACTGTTTTCTTTAACATTATTCAATAGCTTTCTTAATAAAGCCTTATTTAAAAAGGACACATCTTTATGCAACGTTAAGGTATAGTGCTGTTCTTCATGGTGAAGCGTAATGGACTGGTGGTAATTTGATTTCATAACAAAAATCAAACCAATCACAATACCAATGATAACCCCCTGTAATAAATCTGTGCTTAAAATAGCGATGACTGTTATCACAAAGGGTAAAAACTGATTCCAGCCCTGATTGAACACTGCTATGAACAACTGCGGTTTGGCTAATTTATACCCTGTTTGTAATAAAATGGCAGCCAGGCAGGCCAGAGGAATCATGTTTAGAATTCGGGTAATAAACAGGATGCTTAAAAGTAGAAAAACCCCATGTACAAAACTGGCAATTCGGGTTCTACCGCCTGCATTAATATTTGCGGAACTACGTACAATAACAGCGGTAATCGGTAAACCACCAATTAACCCACTGAGCATATTACCAATACCTTGAGCTTTCAATTCTCGATTAGTCGGGGCAATACGTTTTAACGGGTCTAGTTTATCAACAGCCTCCAGACTGAGCAAGGTTTCCAGACTAGCAATAATCGCTAAAGTAATCGCAATAGTATAGACCTCAGGCTGACTGAGAAAACTGAAATCAGGTAAGGTAAACAATCCGATAAAATCAGGCAGGCTTTCTGTTATAGGTAGCGATACCAGATGCTTATCAAAAACTGCAAAATCAGGAAGCCATTATAAGGCTATAGCATTAAAGCCGATACCCCATAGCACTGCGACTAATTGGGCGGGAATGAGTTGAAACAGCCGAAAGCGCTTTAAAAATCGAGTATCCCAGATAAATAAGATCAATAAAGCACCCAGGGTAATCAAAATCGCACTGAGAGAAATTGACCCGAGGGCATCAAATATATCCTGAAAACTTTCCGAAGCCGTTTCATCCATATAACTTTCAGTGCCTTCAAAATGTTTATCATAGCCCACTGCATGGGGTAATTGTTTGATAATCAGTATCAGACCAATCGCTGCTAACATTCCTTTAATTACTGCGGAAGGAAAAAAAGCACCAATCACACCCGCGCGAAGATATCCAAATATTAACTGTATGACACCAGCTAAAGCGACGCTGACTAAAAAACCTGCATAACTGCCTAGTTGTTCAATAGCATTGAATACAATGACCGTTAAACCAGCGGCAGGACCAGAAACGCTTAGTTGCGAACCACTCAACCAGGAAACAATAAGACCGCCAATTAATCCGGCAATCAAGCCAGAGAAAAGCGGAGCGCCAGATGCCAGGGCAATACCCAGACATAAAGGCAGGGAAACTAAAAAAACCACTAAACCAGCCGATATATCCTTTTTTACATAAACTTTATAGTAATTGAGGTGTTTATGAATCATTTTTTTGTCCTTTGATCTCTTGAAATTCGTATATTACCTGGTGATAATTCCATAAGATTTAATTTTACACGGATTTAATTAATCAGGGCTTTGCATGAGTTAAAGCTCGTTAAAATAACCAAGATGTTGAATTTCAGACCAGTCAGCTTTTGTCGATGTTATGCGGGCAAAATTAACTACAACTAAAACAAACCCGAAAACAATTGCACATCAACCCATTGACCTTGTTCAACTTTGTCTTGATCATGATGTAAAATGATAAAAGCATTCGCCATACTGATTGAACTCAAAATACCAGATCCTTGTTTGCCGGTTGTTTTAACCTCAAATTCTCCTGTATCAGTCTGACTGACTATGCCACGCTGAATTTCAGTCCGACCGGGTTTCTTGCGTATAGATTCCAGACTACGTGCTTTTATAAGCGGAGCTATCGGTTTGTCGGTGATGCCGAGCATCTTTTCCAGCGCTGGCAGGACAAGTTGATATAGGGTAATCAATACTGCGACCGGGTTGCCAGGTAGACCGAAGAAAACGCTTTGTTTGATCTTGCCAAAGGCGATAGGGCGACCAGGTTTCATGGCGACTTTCCAAAAAGTAATATTCCCACTGGCTTTAAGTGCCGCTTTGGTAAAATCGGCTGCTCCTACAGACACTCCTCCAGTGGAAATAATAATATCTGCGTAATCAGCAGCCGCATTAAAACGCTGTAATAATTCAGTTTCATTATCCTGGATAATGCCTAGATTAATCATTTCTATATCAGGACGATCTAAGGCGGCAAGCAGACAGTAGCGATTGCTATCATAAATTCCACCATCTGGAACGGCTGATGCGATGCTATAGATTTCATTACCCGTTGAAGCAATGGCGATACGTAATTTACGTTTGACCCTAATTTCAGTGATGCCTAAAGACGCTAGCAAACCAATATCAGCAGGGCACAATAATTTACCCTGGTGTAATACAATGGTACCCAGCTGAATATCTTCTCCTGCATGGCGTACGTTTTGTCCCTTGCTATGTCGGTCATCGATCTGAATCGCAGTTTCCGAAATCTGGCAATGCTCCTGCATAATAACAGTATCCAGAGCAATAGGTATGGGAGCACCAGTCATAATACGTACGCAATGTCCGGGGGGGCAGTTTTCGCTGTACAATTGCCCCGCCAGCACAGTGGCCTGAATTTTGAGGCTTGCTTGAGCATGTTTACCCGGTAAATCACAACTGCGTAAAGCATAACCATCTACCGCTGAATTTGTATGCCCAGGAACCTGAACCGGGCTAATAATGACTTCAGCTAAACAACGTCCTCTTGCCTGTTCAATAGGTATTTGCTGACTATCCTGTAAAAAAGGCATAGCTTCCAATATAGTATTTTTTGCCTGATCTATAGGTAGTAAGCCGGGTTCATTAATATCTGTGCAGTTCGGTATAGTATTAATCATTTACGTGTTGAGGGTCCATTTAGCGGTAATCCAAAGTCCATAAAACTTAAATAATATTCTAGTTGCCTTAAAGCATTACTTTGAGCAGGGTCTACGGGTGCTCGGATCAGCTTGTTACATACCATAAAGCGGCGATGTAGGGTCCCCATTTCTCCGGTATTTAAACGATAGGCAGGCCAGTGGGTAGTATGCCCCAATGCAGGACTGAGTATTTCAGAACGTATATACTTACCCGCATTATCTAAATGACAACTCGCACAAGAAAAATTAAGCTGACCACGGCGCTGATAAAAATAAGCCTGGCCTTGCAGATAAGCTGCGAGAGCTGCTGGGGAATCGTCTGGAATCTGGGTGTTTATGAGTTGGTCGCGAGAGGTGAAAGCCATATAGGCTAAAAGATAGCTTATCTCCCCTTTGCCGTAGGCCAGGGGAGGGAGATGGTTGTTTTGCCGACACTCGTTAAGCGCACTGGCCAGGGTAATAATTTGTTGTTTTTGCTTATCCCAATAAGGATAATTCTGTGCGATCGCAATACCTTTATTGGCAAAGCAATCAGCATAGCCTGAACCATTTGCAAAAGGCTGCTTGAATAATATTTCTCCTTGTTCCAGGGCAAGTTCGTAAGGAGGGAATTCTTCGATAGCCAGCCAGGATGCTTTAGCATCAGGGTCTATGGCATAAACGCCTTGCGCGTAATCAGCTAGTTTTAATTGCGGAAAAAGTTGTTGATAGAAGGCCCTTATTTGTTGCCGGTCTTCAATCGGGCTAGCCCAGATTAAGGTGCTAACAAAAAATAAACAAAAAACAATGGCAACACTAGTTGCATTCATTCGGTAAGAAATTGTCATTGGATAATATGTTTGGCAGTATCGCTATAGCCAAGATTATCTGTCCAGCTAATGCTGATTATATCGCCTGGTTGAGTAGCTTTGATATGAAAAGAAAAAAAAGGATTTTTTGCAACACCCACGCCCATTTGGCATTGACTCATGAGTTGCTGATTAAGATAAAAGTTCATGGTTTGAATAAAATGTGCAGGAATCAGTTCTCCGGTATCATCATCTTTTCTTTTTCCTGTCTCCATCGGGTGAGCAATCAGGGTGCGCACCAGTGTGTAGTCAGCCAGATGTTTACTACGTATTTTTATCGTTGACATATTATCCTCCACAACCGCCCAATGTTACTTTTACTTTTTGTCGGGTCTGGTAATATTGTTTATCTGCTCTAAGAACAACTATCACATCACAGGTTTCCTGCATTTTAAAACGAGCGCCAATAAATGTTTCTAATGCTGGATTCAAGCTAAATTTTGCTATGAGTGGTACTGGATTTTTTTCAGAAAAAATATAAATAGTATCGGCATTATCAATAGTGCTGGTAATCGTAATGGGAACGACAGAACCATTTTCAGCGATACGCGGCAGTTTTAAGTTAATCTTATCCGTTTCGAGTAATGTCTGTTCAGGAAATAACTGCTTAAGCGTACTATCAATAGTCTGCCGACGAAAGTCATCTGCTATCCAGTTCGCTAAACCTGTTTTAGAAAATGCTAGCGTTAAAGTATAGCCGGTGAGTGTTAGCACCTTTGTTATAAACTTGCGGCGAGTCATGGGCATAAATCATTCTGAAAAATCAGCGAGTAGAAATAATGAATCACTATTATATAGGGTATAAGACAAGAATAAATATCAAGCAATAATATTAAATGTTTTTTTAGTATTTGTAGTGACTACAGACTATCATTAGTACAGGCAAAATAACCTTCAAAAAATCAGTTGCTCAGTGGATATAGAAAAGCTATTAATTGCGTGTTTTTAAAAATGTATAAAATACTTTTCTTCTTAAGAACCCAGGAAGCGGCTTGTTTGCACAGTGCAGACGGACCTTCCGTGTTCCAGAAAACAGCTTGCTTAAGTTATTTGCCCCGTACATCCCTTAACAGTTTTTCAAGGCTAATACATGATCGTTAGCGTAAGTTTCAGGAGTTAAACATGGAATATAAAAATATTGAAAGTATGCTGGATACATTATCTCAATACATTCGCAATGAAATTAAAGATGAAAGTGTTGAGCAATTAATTTTGTTTGCTCAGCACTATTTTAGCTTCGGTGCATTCGAGGAAATCGCTAATACCTCAATAGAGGATTTGTACGGTGCGGTATTATCGCATTGGAATATGTTTCTGGATTTGCCGGCGGGCACGCAAAAAATTCATATCTATAACCCTAGCGTTGAAGAACATGGCTGGCAAAGCCCGCATACGGTTATTGAAATGGTACTAGCGGATCGGGCATTTATACTGCAATCCATCACCATGGAAATCAATCGTTATGGTTTTGTTAATCAGCTGGTTTTACATCCCGTTTACTGGGTACGCAGAGATGCAGTTGGAAAATTGCTAGAGATTAGTAAAACAGAAAAGCCATTGACTGCTCAGGAAAGTGTATTACATATAGAGATTAATCGGCAAAGCGATATTGAATTAATCGGGCAACTCAAAAAAAGCTTGCAACAGGTCTTGTCTGATGTCTGTTGTGCTACAGATGATTGGCCTGCCTGTTTAACGCGAATAGAAGCAATAATTTCGGCATTAACTGAACAACACAAGCCTGATTTACAAGAGCCAATCGAATTTTTGCAATGGCTAAAAAATGATCATTTTGTATTTTTAGGTTATCGAGAATACCGTATTGTAGAGCAAGCTGACAAATATGGCTTTAGTGTCGTTGAAAACACCGGATTAGGGATTCTTCGAGATAGCGTAGCTAAAATTCCCGACGCAAATTTTCTGCCCATTAGTGATGATGCCTATCAGCTTTTGAACAATGATAAACCGCTCATGATTACCAAAGCAACCAGTAAGGCAACGGTACATCGTCCTGTGTTTATGGATTATATCGGGATTAAGCAATATGATGCTAGTGGGCAGGTTAGCGGAGAAATACGTTTTTTAGGCTTATATGCCTCATCTGCCTATACTTGTGAACTTAATAGCATCCCACTGGTGCGCAGTAAAATTAAAACCATACTGCAACAATCTGATTTTGTTAACAGTAGCCATACCGAAAGATCGTTATTATTTGTGATCAATTCATTGCCTAGAGATGAATTATTTCAGGCTAAACTAGAAGATTTATCCGCATGTGTGACCGGAGTTTTGCATTTACAAGAGCGACAACGGGTACGCGTTTTTGTGCGTCATGAAGTTTATAGCCATTTTGTTTCCATCTTAGTATTTGTCCCTAGAGAGCGCTATAACACTGGGTCTCGTATAAAAATCCAGGAAATTCTAGTGGATATTTTTGACGGCAGTGATTTAGATTTTAGCGTAAAACTCTCAGAGTCTATATTGGCGAGAATTCATTTCATTATTCATAGTAAAGTAAAGTGTTGCATAGACTATGATGTTAAAGAAATAGAACAACGCATTATCACAGTATTGTCGGATTGGCATGATGAACTACAAGCTGAGCTACATTTTCAGTATGGGGAAGCGGAAGCTAATACCTATTTTCTAGCGTATAAGAACAGCTTTTCAGCCGCTTATAGAGAGACTGTTTCTGCGCGTACAGCACTATTGGATTTAAAACGTTTTGAGCAAATTGAAAAGAATAACTTGTCTGCTTTGGGCTTTTTATATAGCCCTCTAACTGCGACCGGACAAAAACAACTGTATTTTAAATTATACTGTTTTGGCAAAGTAGCGTCGTTATCCCGTAGCTTACCGATGCTGGAAAATATGGGCGTAAAAGTCTGTAGTGAAAACCCCTATGAAATTAAAAAGTTTGGTCAGGATAAGTCTTTCTGGATTCATGACTTTGGTTTAGCTTATGATCAGGTGGCACAACTTGATATTGAGGCATTAAAACCTCGATTTCAAGAGGCTTTTGAGCAATGCTGGATGGGGCGCGTTGAAAATGATGGCTTTAATGCTTTAGTAATCAATGCAGGATTGAGCTGGCAAGATATTAATATTTTAAGAACACTGTATTTTTACTTGCGACAAATTGGAATTACTTTTAGTCAAAGCTATGTAGTGAAAACATTAGTTCGGAATGCGAATGTTGTCACTTTACTGGTTAAATTATTCTACCAGCGTTTTAATACTGAAGCTGTATTGCCAGAGGAGGCTACGGTTCAAATTGAAGAAATTCTATACCTGATTGAACAAGTAAAATCTTTAGACGAAGATCGAATTCTGCGGCGCTATCTGAATTTAATATTAGCCGCTGAACGCACTAACTATTTTAAACAAGCAGTAGATGAGCAAGGCATTCCTTATTTGTCCATTAAGTTTAATTCGGCAAAGGTTGATGAAATACCATCACCGGTGCCTTATTATGAAATTTTTGTATATTCTCCGCGCATGGAAGGCATACATCTACGCGGCGGACCAGTCGCCAGGGGAGGCTTGCGCTGGTCTGACAGACGTGAAGATTTTAGAACTGAAGTGTTAGGACTGATGAAAGCCCAGATGACTAAAAACTCAGTCATAGTGCCAACAGGAGCAAAAGGGGGCTTTGTTGTTAAAACTGCCTCTTCCAAAGAGGAAATGGCTGCAGAGGGTATTGCCTGTTACCGTCTTTTGATCAGGGGGTTATTGGATATTACTGATAACTATGCAGTAAATGAAGTGATTAAACCTGAAGGAGTGAATTGCTATGATGGTGATGACCCTTATTTGGTTGTTGCTGCCGATAAAGGCACAGCCAGTTTTTCTGATTATGCCAATGCACTATCACAAAACTATCACTACTGGCTCGGTGATGCTTTTGCGTCAGGCGGGTCTGCTGGCTATGACCATAAGGAAATGGGTATAACCGCTCGCGGAGCCTGGATGTCAGTGCAACATCATTTTGAAAGTTTAGCTATTGATATTCAGAAAAATGCCTTTACTGTGACCGGAATAGGCGATATGTCAGGTGACGTGTTTGGTAATGGACTTTTATTGTCTAATAAAATCAAACTGATCGCAGCATTTAATCATGAGGCTATTTTTCTTGACCCCAACCCGAATACAGAAAGCAGTTTTAACGAGAGACAGCGTTTATTCCAATTAACTCGTTCGAGCTGGACAGATTATGATACTGGCTTAATTTCAAAGGGTGGGGGCGTTTATTCACGACATGATAAAGTCGTGGTTTTAAATAATGAAATCAAAGAATCCTTGGGTATTAGTGACTCAAAGTTATCGCCGAATGAATTAATTAAGGCGATATTATCGGCTCCTGTGGATCTACTCTGGAATGGAGGAATCGGTACTTATGTCAAAGCAAGTTCCGAGTTAAATAGTGAGGTCGGCGATCGAGCGAATGACGCATTGCGTATTAATGCCGGGCGGTTACGTTGCAAAGTTGTCGGAGAGGGTGGCAACCTTGGTTTTACCCAGCGCGCACGTATCGAATATGCACTTAATAATGGCTGTATCAATACTGATTCAATCGATAACTCAGCCGGAGTTGATTGCTCTGATCACGAGGTCAATATAAAAATTCTGCTAAACAGTGTCTTGCTTCAGGGAGATATCACTGCAAAGCAAAGGGATAAACTACTTGAGAGCATGACTGATCAAGTGACTGATCTGGTGTTAAATAATAACCATCAACAAAACCATGCGATAAGCATGATTCAAAATGAATCAATTATTGAGTTACAAGGGTTAAAACAGCTGATTAATACGCTGGAAATCAAAGCACACTTAGATTGTGCACAAGAAAAGCTACCCAATGATAAGGCGTTGCAAGCACGTAAAATTTCCGGAAAGGGTATGACACGCCCGGAAATATCGGTATTACTGGCGTATACCAAACAACTTTTTAAAACAGAATTATTATCCGAGTCTCAGTATATTAATCTGGATTTATACACGCATATATTATCCGATTATTTTCCTACTCAGTTGCAAACAGCATATGCTGATCAAATACAACAGCATCGATTAGGCAAGGAAATTGTTGCTAATCAGTTAATTAATAGTCTGGTGAATAGATTGGGTATCGTTTTTCCACATCGATTTATGCAGGAATTAAATTGTACTGCTGCTGAATTGGTCAATACTTATAATCTGGTTTGCCGTGTATTTGCAATAGACGCAATCTGGAAAATGCAAAACGAATTAGATGGCACTATAAGCGGAGATGTGCTGCAAGATATTCAGTTGCGTATCAGGAAATGGGTCGAGCGAGCAATGTACTGGTTTGTACGTAATGAACCACAGGCCGAGGCAGCAGAACACTATGTAGCTAGCATTGAAGAATTAACTGAAGGTTTGACAGGTTTAGTGACTGAGGGCGAGCAAAAAAAAATGGATCAGTTCGTAGATCAGTTGATCAAAGTAGGCGTCAGTGCACCACTCGCTCTAAAAATTGCTCAAAGTGATGCCTTGTTTGCTTGTTTAAATGCAATTAAAGTACATAAAAAAAGCAAGTATTCATTAGCTGAAGTAACAAAAGGACTATTTTATCAGGCTAATGCATTAAATTTAGATTGGTTATACCGGCAAATTTTATTATTACCTAAGGAAACAAATTGGGAAGCTTTATCCCGCAGAGCGATGATTGATGAATACAATCAAATCAGTTGTGTACTCTTACAAAGCGTACTTGAGGAGGAAGAAGAACACACAATTACCAGTAAATTAGAAGCCTGGCAAAGTAAAAATACCACGGCATTTGAGCGCTATATGGCTCTGGTGCATTCAGCAGAAGCAGATGACAGTGTGCATCTAGAAAAGATCGTGGTGATTTTAGGCACTAGCTGGAACTTGACGGTCTATGCCAGCTAAGATGAAGGTTCTGTTAATCACCCCACCCATGACCCAACTTAATACACCGTATCCAGCAACGGCGTATTTAACCGGTTTTTTAAAACTGCACGGGTATGATGTGGGACAACGCGATTTGGCGCTAGATTTGATATTAAATATCTTATCGCGGTCTGGCCTGGAGTCTTTATTCAGCCAGATCGAAACAAATTATGCAGATGTTGATGATGAAGATTTGCCCGACAGTATTTATCATTTTTTAGCGAATTATGCCGATTATTATCAATGTATCGATGCTGTTATTCGTTTTTTACAAGGTAAAGATCCAAGTTTAGCTTTACGTATTACCTCACGCCGATTTTTACCAGAAGGCCCACAATTTGAATCGTTGTATCAAATGGAAGAGTTGAACAGTGATGCATTAGCTCAGGCTTTTGGTTCGTTAGGTATTCAGGATAAGGCAAAATATCTGGCTACTTTATTTATTAATGACATTGCAGCTGTGATTAAAGAGGGTGTCGATCCATATTTTGAAGTCTCTCGCTATGCAGAACGACTCGCCGCTTCTAATCCGCGATATGATGATTTATATGCCGCATTACATCGTTCTATACCCAGCTATACCGAGACAATTATTGCGCAACTTATGCAGCAATATATCGCTGCAGAAACCCCTGACGTACTCGGCATTAGCGTACCGTTTCCCGGAAATATGCTGGGAGCATTACAGGCAGCCAGATACTGCAAGGAATATGCTCCGCATGTTAAAATTATCCTAGGTGGGGGATTTGTAAACACCGAATTACGTAGCTTAAAAGAACCCCGTTTGTTTGAATATATAGATTACGTGTGTCTTGATGACGGCGAACGACCTTTATTAACATTATTAGAAAATATACAGGGACAAAGCTGTGAACTATATAGAACCTACACTTTAGCAGCAGGGCAGGTCGTTTTTAAAACTAGTAAAAACTTACATGATATTGCCCAAAAAGATGTAGGAACGCCTGATTATACGGGTCTGCCAATTGATAAATACCTGTCTTTATGTGAAATGCTTAATCCCATGCATCGCATCTGGAGTGATGGCCGCTGGAATAAAATCACCATAGCACATGGCTGCTATTGGGCCAAATGTAGCTTTTGTGATATTAGCCTGAATTATATAGGCCATTATGATGATGCAGGGGTTGATATTACAATCCAGCGTATCAAAACTCTGATTGCCGCAACAGGGCAGTCTGGATTTCATTTTGTCGATGAAGCTGCGCCTCCTAAAGCTCTGTTCGCCCTGGCAACAAAATTAATAGAACAGGATATCGTGATAACCTGGTGGGGCAATATTCGCTTTGAAAAAACCTTTACTGCAGAAAAATGCCAATTATTAGCAGATTCAGGTTGTATTGCCATCAGCGGAGGCTTAGAAGTCGCCTCGGATAGACTGTTAGCCTTAATGCAAAAAGGTGTCAGTGTCGCTCAGGTTGCCAGAATTACCAAAGCCTTTGCGGATGCAAATATTTTAGTACATGCCTATTTGATGTATGGGTTTCCCAGCCAGACAGAGCAAGAAACACTAGATGCTTTAGAATACGTCAGGCAATTAATGCGACATGGCTGTATCCAGTCAGCCTATTGGCACCGTTTTGCGGCGACTATCCACAGCCCGGTTGGACTGGATCCAGATGCTTATGGCATAGAGCTGATCGCGAACGAAAATGTATTATTTGCTGAAAATGATATTGATTATATAGATTCAGTAAAGACAGATCATGAAATGCTTGGTCTGGGTTTGAAGAAAGCTTTGTACAATTACATGCTCAGCACGGGTTTTGAATACCCTGTTTCTTTCTGGTTTGAACAGCCAGTGCCGGAAACTGCGATAGCGGGAGATTATATTGAGAGGTGTTTGTATTGACAGGTTTAGATTCTGTCGCAAAGTATAGTAAAACCAGAGACAATTTATGCGTTATGGCTTATCTTATCAAGACTGAAGTGGTCGAGTAAAACAAGGCACCCGTCTTAGAGCGTTTTCTTATCGAATTCACACTTATACTTTAAGGACGATTTTTAGCTTAATTTAGCGTGTGCTCACATAGCGTTATATAAAACCAGGTAAGCAACAACGCTATGCTTTGCTGCTAAACTTTTGGTAATTCCGTTGTTCATGTTTTAGACTGCAAAAAATCCTTCTGTAGGGCTATTATCGCAGTTCATGCCTTTGCAGCTGGTACTTTGCTCCATGTTCATCATACCCGAATGATGACGGTGTTCTTTGCTTACCTATTATAGTCTATCTAGACCAACATGATGTTGCGATCAGCTGTTGGTTTCTGCATATTTTTGTTATTCAAATCCGCCTGTAAAGACACTAAAAATCGTTTTTTTGAAGTGCCTGTTTTATTAATTAAAGTTTCGGGGTTCAAAAAATAAAAAATAACACGACAACCAATTAAAATAAAAAAAGTCTCTTAAAAGTTACAATATCACATGTGTCATCAACCAATATCACCAATATCACCAATAGAAACCCTCTATAAATACTGCCAAAAAATCACTGAACTACCAGCATTAACGGCAGATTTACTTCAAAGCAATGGCTGCTTAGTCGATAACCTATTCGCCGACCTATGGAAACAAATAGGCATGAAGGCCTTTTTAAATAAGGCTGATTTTAGTAGACGCTCAGGAACATTTTTTTATGAGCTGGTTTACGTGTTAGTTCTGTGGGTTTGGTTAAAAAAAGACACGATTGGGACGTTTGCTCGTGAATCATTACAGCACTTTACAACTGCAGAGAAAGACGCACTCTACTCAATAATGAATCGAGAATATTTGAATTGGCGAAAACTATCTTGAAAAACACCGTGTTAAACCGCAGGCAAAAAGCCAAGGCACTTGATTGACTTCATGCTAGTCATGGTCATAAATAACCTTCTCTTGTTCCTATATTCTCTGGTGTCCAGTCATACATAAGTATCCCTATTCAAAAAATAGGGTGTCTGGATTCTCGATTTTGGACATGATCGTATTGAGTACACTGGACAGCGAATAGAGACCAGAACTATTTAAATATTTATATGGTTTCTTCTGTTTATTGCAGGTACGTTTGATTTTCCAGTAGGCATCATGACTGATGCAAGCACTCGGAAAGACGACTACATCAGCTTTACTTAATGATTGTTGTAAATCTTGAGTATTTTTTTCTATACCACCGTCATGGTGTATGAAAATGCCTGAATTTTCTTCTACTAATTCGCGGTAATGAGGGACGAGGTTTTTCTTGCCACCCACATAGAGCACACATTGTCCGCAAAGGCTCTGTTTTTGTAACGGGCACTTATTTTTGGAGTTTTCTAGTAATGCAGACTGTAGATATTCCACTTCATTTTGGTAGGCAAGTAACTTGTCATTATTGGCAATAATCTGTTGCTTCTGGTTAGCTATTAATGCTGCAAATTGTTGCTCTTTGTGGTAGTATTTAGCGATTTCTTTTTCTTGGCAATCAAGCTTAACAGTCAGTTTTTCGACTAAATTTTCTAGCACCTGCCTTTCCTTGGTGCTCTGTAAAATCATCAGATGGTCAAGGCTGTTTTTGAGTGCGTTCACCTGGTTTTCCAAGTCAAATAGCTGTCCAAGCTGTTGTTTAGCATCTTCCATTAAATGCATATTTTCTGATGTTAACCGATGATATTTTACTTCCCATGAGTGTTTTTCTGTCTCATATTCCTTACGCTCCTTTTCAAGCAGACTTAAGCGTTTAATATCTGCTCTATTCGAAGCGCCCGACATATGCGAAAGCATATGAATATCGCCATAAAAAGTTTTTTTCATGAGCTCATTACTTTCGGGGTGAGACATGACCGCCCAAAATGCGTCAATGATTTTTCCGCTATATAAGGCTGCCTCCCAGAAACTTTTTATTTCATTGGTATTCATTTTTTTCGTTTTTTGAACGGTCGTTTTAAATTTTTTATCCAGATATCGTTGTACTTTTTTGCTCGGAAAGTTATCTCCTGAAATAAGTGTGACTATCGTGGTATGTAGCTCGTATGGCGGAAATTCATTAATGTCTATATGCAGTTGTCTAAGTAGTTTTTTGACTTCATCCATTGTCAGGCAAGTACCAATAATGGCACAGTGGTAACTATGATCTAATTGCCATAGTTTGACTTTTATCTGAGAGGGTGTCTGTTCATCGGGTTCAGATGAACCGGTATCGATAAAAGGAAAGAAGCTCAGTTTTTTTTCTTTTTTGTGAATAATATTTTGCATAATCAGATCCTTGATATCTTAAGTTATTGAAAGGAGGGCTGTAGATTTCTGGGGTTACATTTCTTCACTCTCAATCCAGGCGAGACAACGCCAATGCGCTGCTAGACGTCTCAGTGCACAGCGTTGCTGTATATCGACGATAAATTTTGGCAAGGATAAAATGGCATTAATATGATCTACGACAGCTTCTGCAATAAATTGATTTTTATCTTTTAGATAAAGCCGAATTAACATTTTGGTTCGTAATATTATTTGCTCGGGAGTATCCTTTTTCGAAATCACAAAGAATGGGTATGGAGTTGGGCTCATGGTTTTATCCTCGTAATAAAAACAGGGGGATCAGTGGGATGCGATCGCTAACAATTTTAAGATTCAATCCTTGTCAGACAATTTTGTAAGCATAGTTTTGTTAGGCATTGCTTTGAGTCAGCGTCTAAACAGCGAATATCTGCAGCACAGATTTGCTTCTGCTTCATGAGCTCATTTATTTTTTCAATGCTAATTTCTAGGCGAATGGAGCTAAGTATTTTGTAGTTGCCTTTTTTTTGTATCGCCTGGGCAGTTAATTTAACTGTTGCTAACGGTTCATCCAGAAATTCATTTATGACAGCAAATTTTGAGTAAAGTTGAGATACTTTTGTGAATGAAATAAAGTTAAATATTAGTTTTCTATGCCATTCAGGGGTATTTTCTAGGTGCATAAGGCATTACCTTTCTAAAATATAAATTTTGTAAATATAATAATGCAAATAATTCTCATTTGCAAACAAGTTATTTTGATTTATTTATCAATAAAGATGAGCAATTTTTTTAAAGACTTCTTTGACGATAGTGAGGACTACTATTAGAGCGTTTGTTTGTTAATTAATTATTACAATTGCAGAGATAGATGCGCTCTACTCGATAATGAATCGAGAAAATTTGAACTGACGAAAACTATCTTGAAAAACACCTTCAAATGTCCGGGTTGCCTACCAGAAAAAGCTTTTGTTCTGGATGACTAAATTAAAATCCGTCATGGCAAAAAGATGCCTGGGGTCTCTAGTCATTTTGACCATACTTTAGGTCTGTCAGTCATGGGGCAGCAAGTTTTAACTTGAGATATATTTATGAGCAAGGTTCAGTTCCTTTGGATAGCGATATTTTTATCAGCAATATTAAAGAACAAGGTTAATACAAAGAATTTCAGGAAGGGTAGTATTGTTGGCAAACGGTAGATTCAGCGTAGCAGCCCACTCAAACACAAATAGCCAAAAGCATGATGGCACGAATCATTCAAGGAAGAATCAAAGTAAATTTCTTTTTGGCTGATGCCTTGTTTGGTACTAAAGTAATACTCTGTAGCACAGAAGAGCTTTCCTTAACCGCCATCGTGCGAATGAAGAAAGGCTAACTAAAATACCGATTGACTACCTACAAAAATGATAAAGAAATTGTTTAGGACTTGAGTTTAAAAGAGCTTTATAGGCAGGTAATGTCTGGGGGTGCTGTTTGTATGGTGAAATGCTGAGATTGAAAAGCAAGACACAGGAAAACATGATCGGGCTGTATTCTTGAGTACCGACATAAATATTGAAGCAGCAAAAGCTCTAGAAATCTATGCTTTACGCTGGGCAGTAGAAGTATATTTTAAAGAAGCCAAACAACTCCTCTGGGTTTTTGGAAGAGTAAAGTATCCATTACGCAACTTATATCGTTTTTGTATGCTTATAAGCGTCAAGCACAATAACGGAGCTTCAGGTTTTTCAGAAGTGCGCAGTTCATTTAGTCACAACTTGAGGGATATAAGTTATGCCACTCGTCTTTGGCAGTTTTTTTAAAGCTATCATTAAGTGGTGTATTAAATGAAACGAAAGAACTGTTCGACGATGATGCGATCAATTTGCAAATGGAAGCCATTAAAGAGCACATAAATTTTTTTGTACATGCCATGCAACTTGCCCCCGAAACTTTAGTTATACTTCGCGCGGTGATGGTTGCGGATTTTATAGCGAGTTGATTTTTGTCGAGAGCAACGCAGCTAGCGGCAAAAATCGGCCGTCAGAAAAACCGCAACCGTGGCCGTGCGAAGTATATTGATTCACTAAAAAAATAAAGGAGTGTTTAGTAAACGAGGGAATACTATTAAATTTTAGTCAGGCATATATAAATTACAATCACAATGAGAATCGTTTGCATTTGAATTTAACTGTAGGTATACTGAGCCCAATTTTTAAATTTATCGAATTAGGCAATGAATATTATTAAACAATCAGTAGGTTTAGGAGTAGCATTATTGCTGCTCAGTAGTCATGCAAGTGCAGCAGAAAGGCCGCAAACCATGGACGAAATGTGGAAAATTATTGAGGCCCAGCAAGAACAACTTGATGCCATGAAGAAGATTCTGGAAGAAACAAAAGCAGCGGCTCCTCCTGTAGCAAAAGAAAGGGATCAGACTCACCCGCAAACGAGTACCGAGATTGCTGAGTCGCAACAGAAAACGGATGAAGAAGTTGCAGAATTAAAACATAAAACAAATGTGTTGACCGAGGCTGTTGAATCAATGCGCACCGCATTGGTTTTGCCTGATAAAAAGGAATTAAAAAGTACTTATGGTTTAGGGCCCGCTGCATCCAAGGTTTACCAGGTTGATCAGGGATTATCAATTGGTGGTTATGGTGAGGTAAACTATCAGGCATATGTTGCAGATAAAGGCTCTACTAATGATAATGCAGATCTAGAGCGTTTTGTGCTTTATTTCGGATATAAATTCAATGACTCAATTATTTTAAACAGTGAACTTGAACTTGAGCACTCTTCAACATCAAAGAGTGGTTCTGTTTCTATGGAAATGATGTCACTGGATTTTTTGATTGATCCATTGTTTAACGTTCGTACAGGTTTGATGCTTACCCCTATGGGATTCATCAACCTGATTCATGAGCCACCCTTTTATTTTGGTAATAATCGCCCAGAAGTAGAACGGCGCATTATTCCAAGTACCTGGCGTAATATTGGTGGAGGGCTTTTTGGAGAAATTGTACCTGACCTGAATTATACGATGTATGCTATGAACGGCCTAAATGCTGAAGGTTTCAGTTCTGCGGGAATACGTGGCGGAAGACAGAAAGGCTCAAAAGCTCTTGCAGAAGACTGGGCTTTTGTAGGACGCCTGGATTACACGCCCATTGCAGTTCCTGGTTTAGTATTTGGAGCATCAAGTTATTTAGGTAATTCAGGGCAGGACCAGATAGACGCGAATGTATTTACCCAGTTGTATGAAGCGCATATGGAATGGAAATATTATGGTTTTGAGACCCGTGTTCTCGGGTCTTGGGGGCATATAGCAGATGCAGAAATATTAAGTGCACTAAAAGGAGAAACAATTGGTAGTTCAAATTATGGGGTCTATGCTGAAGTGGCTTATAATATCTTACCGCTTATTTTTACTAACACTTCGCAATATTTAGCACCTTTTTTCCGCTACGAGAAATTTGATACTATTGCAACAGCGCCAACTGGCTATATGGATGATTTAAGTTATGACCAGGATATTTATCAGGTCGGGGTTAACTATAAACCTATACCTGAGGTAGTTATTAAATTAGATTATCGAAATAGAAATGCAAAAGCGGGTACAGTGCCTGATGAAGTAAATGTAGGATTTGGTTTTATTTTTTAAGCAATCTAGGTTGCTAGCTGTATAAATTTTCTTGATTACGTGCAAAGCTCAGCCATTATGAAAAAAGCCTTAATATCAGTTTTTCATAAAAAAATCGACTTCGTCATTCCCGAAGTCTTTTATCGGGAATCTATTGCTTAGGCTTATAGATTCCTGCTAACAACATGCAGGAATGACAAGCGTGCTTGAATATGGCTGAGGATTATGGGTAATCAGGTAAATTTTTGGGGAGTGAGTTTTAGCCTATGAGATATACCACTGGTATAGGCTGATAAAGCTACTCACCTACTTTACTGGTTCCCATGCTTTGTGTGGGCATCCATAGGTGAACGCTCCGTGTTTCTTGATAACGTTAGCCATACTACAGGAACTTCTAATAATTTAGCACAGTCTTAAGTGGAGAATATTAGGGGCGCTTATCACTCAGGCAGGTTCTACTAATGCATATTCGATACAATTGTCTCGCTTTATAACTATAGTCAGGATTTTCTAGTTTTTAAGTTTACCTGATTACGTACAACTCACAGCTAAATTAAAAAAATCTTAATATATCAGTATGTTAAGAGTCTTATCATTCGCGAAGTCTACCCAGTCAAGCTGGGCACAAGCTTTATCGGGAATCTTTGCTTAAGTCACGAGATTCCTGCTAAAAGCATGCAGGAATGACGAAGATAGCTGAGAATTATGGGTAATCAGGTAAGTTTAAGCGCACTGTATAGTATTATAGAGTGACAAACTGATATTTCTTTCGAGTTAGCATTGTGCTCACCACCTAAGAGTTAATATGAATTTTTTTAAAAGTTATCGCCTGTTTTTTTTTCTCCTGTTGTCATTGTTAGTGGCAATACCTGCTTATGCCAAAGTTTATTACAGTAAACAAGAGGCCATGGAACTTGCTTTTGGTACCGAGGCTCAGGTTGAAAATTTGTCGTTATTTCTCAAAGACGATGAAGTGCAGAAAATTCAACAATTAGCGCACGCTAAATTAGATTCATCATTGTTTACTTTTTATGTTGGAAAAAAAGCAGGCAAAATATTAGCTTATGCCGCGATAGAAGCGCATAAAGTACGTACCAAACCAGAAACTTTGCTGGTTGTTTTAAACCCACAGGGAAAGTTAATTCAAGTGCATACCTTAGCTTTTCATGAACCACCTGAATACCAGCCTACTGCGCGCTGGTATGCGCAATTACTTAATTTACCACTGGATGATCTAAGTTTTAGTACAAAAGTACAAGGTATTTCCGGTGCTACATTAAGCAGCCGTGCAGCTTTAGATAGTGTGCGCAAGGTGTTGGCAGTGTATCAAGTGAAAATAGCAGAGAAACAATAATGCGCTTTTTTGTTACGGGCGAGCAAAATCGTCAACTATTATTAAATTCATTGATTTTAATGTTTTTAGGCTACATATTGTTGCTCTGGATCAGTAATGGCTTGTTGTATTTCCATAAAATGGATCTCACTCCGGGATCCGTAGTCAGCTATTATCTCGGTTCTGAGCAAGATTTTACCCAGCCGAAAAGTTATCAAAGTTTGTTAGAAGTTTCACATTTTCATGTGTTTGCCATGGGAATGCTGGTGCTGACGCTAACGCATTTAATGATAATGACCAATTTATCAGTACTCGTTAAAGTGTGGCTGAGTGCTATGATTTATATCTCTGCGATAGCTGATGAAGTAGCTGGTTGGCTAGTCCGGTTTGTGCACCCTGATTTTGCATATTTTAAGATAGCCAGCTTTCTATTACTGGAGATTTCTTTGGCTGCTTTGATTATTTTAGTGTCTATTTCCTTGCTTTATGCGCGTCGTAAAATGTAAATTCATTGCAGTATTCTTTTTTAACTCATCCCCTGTACACACTTGTGTTTAGCAAAATGGTCAGTAAAGCATCATCGTGATTCATGTGGAGATCGCTTGATTTAATTGCTTTTGGATCATTCCCGGTATGCCATTATCTTTAGAGGAATTAGTGTGCAGTCTATTAAATTTTATTTTCCTGTTGTATGGTTTCTCTCTATTTTTTTAGTGTCATGTGCACAATTCAATGAATCTATTGAATATATGCATTTAGGGACTGTTGAACCCGTTGCGCCGAAAACCTATGTTTACGAATGTTCCGATACCTATAGCTTTACGGCTAACATAGGAAACAATCAAGCCAGGTTATTTTTTCCCGGACAGAAACAGGGCATAACATTAGCTCATGCGTTTTCAATCTTCGACGCAAAATTTAATGCCAAGCAAACGACCTTGTGGATAGAGGAAGATGTCGCCAGGCTTGAAATTGATTCAACCGTTCATGAAGACTGCCATAACAATCAATCCAAAGCAGTTTGGGCGCATGCAAAATTGAATGGTGTTGATTTCAGAGCGCTTGGTAATCAACCTAGCTGGATATTAGAAATAGTTAAAGGAGAGAATATTATATTTGCAGATTTTTTTGGCAAAACAATAAACAAGTATCTGTTTACCAGACCGGAACCGGTAATCGATCAGGTAGCACGTAAAACAGAGTTTAAGGTTACTAATAAAGATCATGCTATATTTGTAACGATTATCGGTACACCCTGTCAGGACACTATGAGTGGCGAATCATTTGATTTCAGTGTAACTGTCGATCTAGATGATAAAGTTTATTTGGGTTGTGGCAGGTCGTTACTTTAAAGGGACAAAATGTGCCCGTTTATTATGTTTGCAGCTAAATAAACAGGAGTAAAAAAACGTTAGCTTTTTTCTAACGCAGTTACAACAATAGCTACAGCGCTTGCATTCCGGGTTATTAATACCTTGTTCTTTGAAATAAGTTACGGATTATAAAGAAGAAAAAATTGACGGAGCTAAAAAATAGGCTACACGATGAAAAGAGACTTTTTGATCTACGCCAATTTCACTATAAGAAATCCATAACCAGCTCCAGAACTAGTAGTTTGACATAGATGCAGAAAGAGACGTGCACTAGTCAACTACGCTGATTATACAGTCAACTTTCCAAAAACTATATCCATTATAATAATTTTATTATAAACTACACTTCATGCATAATAAAAAATTCACTCTATTTGACTACAAAAATGAAAGTGGAAGTAATGACTTCAAGGAGTGGACGAAAGCGTTGCAAAAAGTTGAAAGAGCGAAGCTTAATGCGAAACTTGATATGCTTGAAAAGTTGGGCTCTGATTTGTTTCCACAAGTTCTAACTGGAACTGATACGGCTGGTATTTTAAAGCTTAGGGTAAAAGGAAATGTTCAACTTAGACCTATGTTGTGCAAAGGTCCTATTAAAAATGATGAAGAGTTTACGTTACTTTTTGGAGCAAAAGAGCGTGATTCTTGTCTTATCCCTAGAAATGCAGACGAAGAAGCTGACAACAGAAAAAAGATAATTATTGAAAACCCTAACAGGAGGTGTTCACATGAAAGAATTAGTTAAGACACTGGTAGCAGAATTTAATGATAAAGAATATGCCCATGCCTATATGGACGAGTTTTCTAATATGGCTATTGCAGCTCAAATAAAGGTACTTAGAGAACAACGAGGTTGGACACAAAAAGAACTTGCTGATAAATCTAGCATGAAACAAGAGAGGGTTTGTGCTCTTGAGGATGTGGATTATGATGCCTGGACTATTAAAACATTGCGTAAACTTTCCAAGGCATTTGATTTAACAGTAAAAATTTCCTTTGAAAAATTTAGCAACGGTATCTTAGATGTTTCTAAAATTAATTCAGAAACATTAAAAAGAACATCGCGAGAAGAAGATTTAAAAGAATTTTCTTGTAATGAATTTGGTGCTAAAGAGGTTTTCTGGAGTCCGTCCGTTACTACAAAAAAGCCTAGTTTATATTTAGTTCAGACTAACACTGTCGCTGTCAATGATATTGAATATTTTGAATTTAATAGAATAACAGCATGAACAGAGACGCACTACAAAAAGCAATAGATAATCTATCAATACAGATGGTATATCTGCATGATTCAAAAGCAAAAATATACAATGATTTTGACCCTTTACTACCAAATCAAGAACTAACTGGACAATTCAATATCAACACCAAGTCTTACACCAAAAAAGAAATTCATGAAGAAGGTGGTGCTGAACATGTTTTTTTGGTTTATCAAACTGAAGCCCGTATGCGTTATTTAAAAGGGCCAATTCAGGAAGAGATAAAAGAGGGCTTAGGCAATGATGAACAACTGGAAAAATTAGTAGCCGCTGAAATAGTAGCAGTATTCACTGCTGAATATTTAATCAAATGCGATGAAGAATTGCCTCATGATGCGATTTTGGAATTTGGTAGAATAAATGTACCCCATCAAATATGGCCATATTGGAGAGAATATTGTCACTCAACTTGTGCAAGAATGTCTCTGCCAGTATCCATACTCCCAATGCTTTCCATAAACAAATCTACAGAAAACGGTTAGAAACTAGAGTTTTCACCACCCGTCTGTTAGCACGTACCAGCGAAATATAGAACACTTCGTTGGCAATAGATAATTAGAATAGCGTGCCATATCCCGTATAATACCCAGCCGACTTCGGTTTGATGACGGTACCAATGGATTACAACAGGAAAGCACCATGACCAGCACCCAACAACGCGCCGCACTGCAACGCCAAATCTGGCAAATTGCCAATGATGTAAGAGGCTCAGTGGATGGCTGGGATTTTAAACAATATGTACTCGGTACCCTGTTCTACCGCTTTATCAGTGAAAACTTTGCCAGCTATATCGAAGCCGGTGATGATAGCATCCACTACGCAGAACTGCCCGATAGTGTTATCACCAACGACATCCAAGACGACGCCATTAAAACCAAAGGCTACTTTATCTACCCCAGCCAGTTGTTTGCCAATATCGCCAAAGGTGCGAACGCCAACGAGAGCCTAAACACCGATCTCGCCGCCCTCTTTGCCGCCATTGAAAGCTCCGCCAACGGCTACCCCTCTGAGCCAGATATCAAAGGCCTGTTTGCCGATTTTGACACCACCAGCAACCGCCTCGGCAATACGGTAAAGGATAAAAACCTGCGTTTGGCCGCCGTGCTCAAAGGCGTTGCGGGGTTGGAGATTGGTCAATTTGAAGACAATGAAAATGAACTGTTTGGCGATGCCTACGAGTTTCTTATCTCCAACTATGCCGCCAATGCCGGTAAATCCGGTGGCGAGTTTTTCACCCCGCAGCATGTGTCCAGATTGATTGCCCAATTGGCCATGCACAAGCAAACCAGCGTCAATAAAATTTATGACCCGGCCGCCGGTTCCGGCTCTTTGTTGCTGCAAGCCAAAAAACATTTTGACGCCCATATTATTGAAGACGGCTTTTGGGGGCAGGAGATCAACCACACCACCTACAACCTGGCGCGGATGAATATGTTTTTGCACAACATCAACTACGACAAGTTCAATATGCAACTGGGCAATACCCTGACCGACCCGCACTTTGGCGATGACAAACCCTTTGATGCCATCGTCTCTAACCCACCGTATTCGGTAAAGTGGATAGGCAGCGACGACCCGACCCTGATCAACGACGATCGTTTTGCCCCGGCGGGGGTATTAGCGCCCAAATCCAAAGCCGATTTTGCCTTTGTGCTGCATGCGCTCAGTTATCTTTCTAGTAAAGGCCGCGCGGCTATTGTTTGCTTCCCCGGCATTTTTTATCGTGGCGGTGCTGAAGCTAAAATCCGCCAATACTTGGTGGATAACAACACTGTAGAAACGGTGATTTCCCTGGCGCCCAACCTGTTTTTTGGCACCACCATTGCGGTGACTATTCTGGTGCTGTCCAAACACAAAACCGACACTACCACCCAGTTTATTGACGCCAGCGCCCTGTTTAAAAAAGAAACCAATACCAACACCCTGACCGATGCCCATATCAAACAGATCATGCAGGCGTTTGATAACAAAGTGGATGTTGAACACTTTGCCCAGTCTATACCTTTTGAAGCCATCGCCGCCAACGACTACAACCTGTCCGTCAGCAGCTATGTCGAAGCCAAAGACACCCGCGAAGTGATTGATATTACCCAGCTCAATGCCGAACTAAAAATCACCGTCGCTAAAATCGATCAGCTTCGTAAAGATATTGATACGATTGTGGCCGAGATAGAAGGCACCGATCTTGACGGAGACTACGCATGATTTTGGACAACAAACTCAACATCACCGATCAGATCGAGTTGGCCAAGGCCGAAGAAAAAATCAGCAAACAAAAAGCCAAGCAGCTGTTTGATTCTGGTGATATTAATAAAGTAGAAGTCGGCACCTTTGCAGGGCTTGCGTTTGTTCACGCCTATTTGTTTAGCGATATTTATCCCTTTGCAGGCAAAATTCGCGATGTAAATATCGCCAAAGGGGATTTCCGTTTCGCGCCGCTAATGTATCTTGAAGCTTCGCTGACACACATCGATACCATGCCCCAATCTACGTTTGATGAAATTATCGAAAAATACGTAGAGATGAACATTGCCCACCCCTTTCGCGAGGGCAATGGCCGCGCCACCCGCCTCTGGCTGGATTTAATATTGAAAAAAGAATACCGGCAGGTGGTGGATTGGAATGTGGTGGATAAGGATGATTACCTGTCCGCCATGCTGCGCAGCCCGGCGAAAGACCTTGAAATCAAAACCTTGCTCAAGCAGGCGCTCACGGATCAGATTGATGACCGCGCCTTGTTTATGAAAGGCATTGATGTGAGCTATTTTTATGAAGGCTATAGCGACTTTAAGACGGAGGAGTTGTAGGCATGAACGATAAACCCATCGCACTGATGCAAACGCCCGCAGGCTATGCCGATTGGCTATCTGAGTTAAAAACCCGAATCCACAGCGCACAGCAACGCGCCACGCTGGTGGTCAATCGTGAATTGGTGTTGTTGTATTGGCAGATAGGGCGCGACATATTAACAAGACAACGTGAACAAGGTTGGGGAACCAAGGTGATTGATCGGTTGGCGCACGACTTGCGCATCGATTTCCCCGACATGAAAGGATTCTCACCCCGCAATCTCAAATACATGCGTGCTTTTGCCGAAGCTTGGCCCGATGCCCAATTTGTGCAACAAGCTGTTGCACAATTGCCTTGGGGGCATAATTTGGTGTTACTGGACAAACTGTCTGAATCGAAAGCGCGCCGTTGGTACGCTGCCAAAACAATAGAACACAACTGGTCACGCAATGTGCTGGTCATGCAAATCGAAACCCGCCTGATAGAACGCCAAGGGCAAGCGATCACCAACTTTGAGCAATGTCTGCCCAAACCCGATTCCGACCTTGCCCGCGAATCTATCAAAGACCCTTACCGCTTCGATTTTCTGGGCTTGACGGAGGAGGCACAAGAGCGTGCTATTGAAAGCGCATTGGTGCAGCATGTCACCCAATTTTTGCTGGAACTCGGCGCAGGATTCGCCTTTGTCGGTCGCCAAGTGTTATTGCAAGTGGGCGAAGAAGAGTTTTTTATCGACCTGCTGTTTTACCACCTGAAACTGCGCTGCTATGTGGTGATTGAACTCAAGGGAGGCAAGTTCAAGCCCGAGCATTTGGGGCAACTGGGTTTTTACATGACGGAGGTGGATCGACAGGTCAAATCAGAGCAAGACAGTGCCACCATTGGTTTACTGTTGTGCAAAAGCAAAGACCAAGTGGTGGCCGAATATGCGCTGGGCGACAAAACTCAACCGATGGGCATTGCCGAATACAAACTGATCGAATCGCTCCCCGACCCGCTCAAAACCAATTTGCCCAGCATCGAGCAGATTGAACGCGAACTGCAAGGAGGCAACGCATGAGTAATGAGAGCTTCTGGTTCCCATGCTCCTGCGTGGGAATCCATACTTACCTTCATATTAAAAGCCAGTATGCATTCCCACCGAGGACGGTGGGAACGAGAAAGACGGAGGAGCTGTCGTTATGAGCAATATGAGATTTATGGAAAAGTTGTTGGATGGCGTTGAGGTCGAGTGGTTGCCGTTGGGCAAAGTGCTTGTTCGTACCAAAGGAACAAAGATAACTGCTGGTCAAATGAAAGAGTTGCATAAAGATGGCGCACCATTGAAAGTTTTTGCTGGTGGCAGGACGGTTGCATTTGTTAATTATGAGGATATACCTGCAAAAGATATAAATAGGGAACCTTCCATTATTGTCAAATCTCGTGGCGTAATTGAATTCGAGCATTACGATAAACCGTTTTCTCATAAAAATGAAATGTGGTCGTATCATTCAAAAAATGACGAAATTAATATCAAGTATGTCTACCATTTCTTGAAATTAAATGAGCCTCACTTTCAGAAGATTGGCAGCAAGATGCAAATGCCACAAATTGCAACTCCTGATACTGATAAGTTCCTAGTCCCCACCCCATGCCCTGAAAACCCAGAAAAATCGCTAGCAATCCAAGCCGAAATCGTCCGTATTCTGGACACTTTCACCGAACTGACCGCCGAGCTAACCGCCGAGCTAACCGCCGAGCTTAGCATGCGTAAAAAACAATACCAATACTATCGCGATCAGTTGTTATCGTTCCCATGCTCCAGTGAGGGAACGCAAGGGGAAGTGGAGTGGAAGGCGTTGGGGGAATTGGCAGCGTATTCTAAATTGCGAATCAGTTTTGAAAAGCTTGATAAAAATAATTATGTGGGTGTCGAAAGTCTTTTGCAAAATAGAGCAGGTAAAACGGAATCCAGTCGTGTACCTAATAGTGGAAATCTCACACAATACAAGGCTAATGATATTCTAATTGGGAATATTCGCCCTTATTTAAAGAAGATATGGTACGCAGACAGAACTGGCGGCACCAATGGGGATGTTCTGGTTATTCACCCTACTGCTGATTTAATAACCCCGCGTTTTTTATATCAAATTTTAGCTGATGACAAATTCTTTGAATACAACATGCAGCATGCTAAAGGTGCAAAAATGCCACGCGGTAACAAAGCAAAAATACTGGAATACCCCATTCCTATTCCGTACCCTAACAACCTAGAAAAATCACTTGCCGAACAAGCCCGCATCGTCGCCATCCTGGATAAATTCGACACCCTGACCCACTCCATCACCGAAGGCTTACCCCGCGAAATCGAACTGCGCCAACAGCAATACGAATACTATCGCGATTTGCTATTGAGCTTCCCCAAGCCAGAAGAAGTGATGGCCTGATATGAGCTATAAACCGCCATTTACGATCACCGCCGACATACTCAACCTTGTTGCCGACATCAGCGAGCAAGTAGGCAGGCTCAATGCCAGTGCGTTAAATGCTTCGCCACAGTTACGTAAGCAAAATCGCATCAAAACCATCACCGGTACGCTGGCAATTGAAGGCAATACCTTAACCGAAGAGCAGATCACCGCCATTGTCGATGGCAAGCCTGTGCTCGGCAATGTCCGCGAATTGGCCGAGGTCAAAGGTGCTATTGCCGCTTATGATGCGCTGCCCACATTGCAGCCAGATAACATCACAGATTTACTGGCCGCACATGGTTTGATAATGTCAGATGTGCTGGTGAATGCTGGCGCGTTTCGTCGCAAAGCAGTGGGTATTCATAAAGCAGGGGTGGTGCATCATGTGGCTCCGCAGGCACATCAGGTATCGGGTTTGATGGCCGATTTAACGCAGTGGTTACAACAGGCTAAAGACCACCCGTTCATTACCAGCAGTGTGTTTCACTATGAATTTGAGTTTATTCACCCCTTTAGCGATGGTAATGGCCGTATGGGGCGTTTGTGGCAAACCTTGATTTTGTCTCAATGGCACCCGTTGTTTTTATCGCTACCACTGGAAAGCGTGATTAAAGACAACCAACAAGACTATTACCAAGCACTTGAACAGGCCGACCAACAAGCGGATAGCACGCCTTTTATTCACTTTATGTTATCGGTTATTGCTCAGACTTTAGCACAAAACGCCCCTGTAAATGCCCCTGTAAACGCCCCTGTAAATATCTCTGAGCATAAAACACCCGATGCAATTTTGTTGTTAATCCAGCGCAACCCGAAGCTAACACGCCAACAAATAGCCGAAGCCATAGGTAAAGATATTCGCACCATTGGCCGTGCTATCACCAAGTTACAACAAGCAGGCAAGTTACAACGGGTAGGCTCTGATAAAACCGGCCATTGGGAGCTTCAAGAGTGATGAATAGCAAGCCACTTCGCCTGGCTGACCAAACTACGGAATTTCTGCGTGAAGCCAAGCTAAAAAAGGAAGAATAATGACCGACTATAAAACCATCGCAGAATCCAATAACTTTATCGTTCTGGATAAATACAGCAAAGCAGGGCAAGTCAATGAAAGCTACCAAAGCGAATACGATCTAGAGCAGGAATTCATCGAAGACTTGCAAAATCAGGGCTATGTATACCTGCCCGATTTAAACACCCCAGAAAAAATGCTGGTCAATGTGCGCGAGCAGCTGCAAACGCTGAATAAGGTGCAGTTTGCAGAGGGCGAATGGCTACGCTTTGTGGAAACCTATCTGGATAAACCCAGCGATAACATTGTCGATAAAACTCGCAAAATTCATGATGACTATATTCATGACTTTGTGTTTGACGATGGCCGCATTCAAAACATTTACCTGCTGGATAAAAACAACCTTGCCCGCAATAAAGTGCAGGTGATCAAACAGTTTGAACAAACCGGTAGCCATGCCAACCGTTACGATGTCACTCTTTTGGTCAACGGCTTGCCCCTGGTGCAAATTGAGCTGAAAAAACGCGGGGTGGCGATTCGTGAAGCCTTTAACCAAGTACACCGCTACAGCAAAGAGAGCTTTAACAGCGCGCATTCGCTGTATAAGTATTTGCAGCTGTTTGTCATTTCCAACGGCACCGACAGCCGCTACTTTGCCAATACCGTGGCGCGCAATAAGAACAGTTTTGATTTCACCATGAACTGGGCGAAAGCCGATAACAGCCTGATTAAAGACTTAAAAGACTTTACCGCCACCTTCTTTCAAAAGAATACCCTGCTCAACGTGCTGCTGCACTATTCGGTGTTTGATGTCAGCGATACCTTGCTGGTGATGCGCCCGTATCAGATAGCCGCCACCGAGCGTATTTTGTGGAAAATAAATAGTGCTTATCAAGCCAAAAGCTGGAGTAAGCCAGAAAGTGGTGGTTTTATCTGGCACACCACCGGCTCCGGTAAAACCCTAACCAGTTTTAAAGCGGCGCGGCTGACCACCGAGCTGGCGTTTATTGATAAGGTGTTTTTTGTGGTGGACAGAAAAGACCTCGACTACCAGACCATGAAGGAGTACCAGCGTTTCTCACCTGACAGCGTCAATGGTTCTGATAGCACAGCAGGCTTAAAGCGCAATCTGGATAAAGACGACAATAAAATCATCGTCACCACCATCCAGAAGCTCAACAACCTGATGAAGGGTGAGGGCGATCTAGCCATCTACCACAAGCAAGTGGTGTTTATTTTTGATGAATGCCACCGCAGCCAGTTTGGTGAGGCGCAGAAAAATTTGCAGAAGAAGTTTAAAAGATATTATCAGTTCGGTTTTACCGGTACGCCGATCTTTCCGCAAAATGCTTTGGGCGCCGAAACCACCGCCAGCGTGTTTGGGCGTGAATTGCATTCTTATGTGATCACCGATGCCATTCGCGATGAAAAGGTGCTCAAGTTCAAGGTGGATTACAACGATGTGCGTCCACAGTTCAAAACGCTTGAGACCGAAACAGACGAGAAAAAACTCAACGCCGCTGAAAACAAACAAGCGCTACTGCACCCTGAACGTATTCGGGAAATCTCGCACTATATTCTGAATAACTTTCGACAAAAAACCCATCGCCGGCAAGCAGGAAGCAAAGGCTTTAATGCCATGTTTGCGGTGAGTAGTGTGGATGCTGCCAAGCTGTATTATGAGACCTTGAATACACTGCAAAAAGACCCCGTATATAAAGAAAAGAATACGCCCCTGCAGGTGGCGACCATCTTTTCATTCGCGGCCAATGAAGAGCAGGATGCCGTGGGCGAGATTGCGGATGAAAGCTTTGATGTATCGGCCATGAACAGCAGCGCCAAAGAGTTTTTAAGCGCGGCCATTGCCGACTATAACGCCTGCTTTAAAAGCAACTTCGGTGTGGATAGCAACGGCTTCCAGAACTATTACCGCGACCTGGCCAAACGGGTTAAATCTAAAGAAATAGACTTGTTGATTGTGGTGGGCATGTTTTTAACCGGCTTTGATGCGCCCACGCTGAATACCTTGTTCGTGGATAAAAATCTGCGCTATCACGGCTTGCTGCAGGCTTATTCACGCACTAACCGTATTTATGATGCCAACAAGACCTTTGGCAATATCGTCACCTTTCGTGATCTGGAGAAAGCGACGATTGATGCCATTACCCTGTTTGGTGATAAAAATACCAAAAACGTGGTGCTGGAAAAAAGCTACCAGGAATACATGGCAGGCTTTACCGATGTGGTCACTGGTGAAGCTCGCCGTGGTTTTATGGATGTGGTCACGGAATTAGAGCAACGCTTTCCTAACCCTGATGAGATTGAAAAAGAATCCGATAAAAAAGCCTTTGCGAAGTTATTTGGCGAATATTTGCGCGTAGAGAACGTGCTGCAAAACTACGATGAATTTGCCAGTCTGAAAGCCTTGCAATGCATTGACGTCAGCGAACCGGAGGCAGTTGAAGCTTTTAAGGCTGAGCACTATTTAACTGATGATGAGCTGGCCGCACTGCAAAGCATCCGCATCCCTGCCGAGCGGAAGATTCAGGATTACCGCTCAACTTACAACGATATTCGTGATTGGCTGCGCCACGAAAAGTCCGCGGAACAAACAGAAAAATCCACCATTGACTGGGACGATGTGGTGTTTGAAGTGGATTTGCTGAAATCGCAAGAGATTAACCTTGATTACATACTTGAGTTAATTTTTGAACAGAACAAAAAGAATAAAACCAAGGGCGAGTTAATTGAAGAAGTACGCCGGTTGATTCGTGCAAGCCTCGGCAATCGTGCCAAAGAAAGCCTGATTGTTGACTTTATTAACCAAACTAATCTTGATGAGATAGCTGATAAGGCCAATATCATTGATGAGTTCTTCAAATTCGCACAGGCGGAGCAAACCCGCGAAGCAGAAGAGCTGATTCGTTCAGAGGGCTTGAATGAAGATGCGGCGAAACGCTATATCCTCGCCTCACTGAAACGGGAATACGCCAGCGAGAACGGTACCGAGCTCAACTCAACTTTGCCAAGAATGAGCCCGCTTAACCCACAGTACAAAACCAGGAAGCAGACTGTTTTCCAGAAGATAAGTGCTTTTGTTGAAAAATTTAAAGGGGTGGGTGGGCAGATTTAGCCGTGCCTAGATGCTTATCAATGGATAGAGGGCGTGTGCATCAGCAATTGCTGCTCACGGATAAATTACTCGCTACGCGCTTAATTTATCCGTGAGCAAGGTGTTATGCTTAAAAACAATATACTCTGTTATGCGTCACTGCCCAAATTCAGTTAAAATTAAGCAATCTTAGAATAATAAATTGCTCACCTTAATTTAACGAATGAATCAAGAATCAGAATCCATAAACGCTAAAGAAATCAAAAAGCGCAGAACCTTTGCCATTATCTCTCACCCCGATGCGGGTAAAACGACCTTAACTGAAAAATTATTATTATTCGGCGGTGCGATACAGCAAGCTGGATCAGTGAAAGGCCGTAAAGCAGACCGACATGCGACCTCAGACTGGATGGAAATGGAAAAGCAGCGTGGTATTTCCGTGACTACCTCGGTGATGCAGTTTGAACATAAAAATGCCATCATGAACTTACTGGATACACCAGGACATGAGGATTTCTCTGAGGATACTTATCGCACCTTAACCGCTGTTGATTCCGCTTTGATGGTGATTGATGTCGCTAAAGGGGTAGAGAATCGTACCATTAAATTGATGGAAGTCTGTCGCTTACGTACCACACCGATTTTAACCTTTATAAATAAGTTGGACAGGGAAGGAAAAGAGCCGATTGAATTACTGGATGAAGTCGAGTCGGTACTCAAGATTGAATGTGCTCCGATGACCTGGCCTATAGGCATGGGGAAGCGTTTTAAAGGTGTATATCATTTGTATGAGGATACGGTACATTTGTTTAGTGCGACACATGGTGGAAAAATTATGCAAGGTGAAACCATCAAAGGTTTGGATAATCCAGAGTTAGATGCTCTGGTTGGTGATCAAGCGGATGAATTACGCGAAGAAATCGAATTGGTCAAAGGCGCTAGCCACGAGTTTAATTTAGAAGCGTATTTAGCCGGTACGCAAACCCCAGTTTTTTTTGGTTCTGCGATTAATAATTTTGGTATTTTAGAATTACTGGATGCCTTCGCTGATTATGCGCCATCTCCTAAAGGCAGAGAGGCTGATCAACGATTTGTTAGTGCACAGGAAGAAAAGTTTTCTGGCTTTGTATTTAAAGTACAGGCAAATATGGATCCATCGCACCGCGATAGAATTGCATTTTTGCGCATCTGTTCAGGGAAATTTGATAAAGGCATGAAAATTAATCATGTGCGTATTGGTAAAAAAATA
>Ga0075120_10000496_pt1 | contig 32481 bp, 35 predicted proteins | sample AntAceMetag02UKL_FD_69792 | JGI IMG/M metagenome (GOLD analysis project Ga0075120, IMG submission 69792) | Saline lake microbial communities from Ace Lake, Antarctica - Antarctic Ace Lake Metagenome 02UKL | ecosystem: Environmental > Aquatic > Non-marine Saline and Alkaline > Saline | place...
GAACCTCCGGAAAATCGTTTGGTAGCTTTTTTCCAGAATACACCTAAGCCTTGTTTTACTCAAAGGTGTTTTGGGCTCTGCTACCTACAGAGGCTATGCACTTATTATACGAATTCAGCTCTTTTCTGCTCAGCGATAATCCGCAGAAGACACGATTTTGTTTGAGATCCAGGCTCAGATATTCTTCTGTGCAGAATTTACGGTAACTGATTTCGGGGTATCTGATTGCCTTGAGCAATTCAGCACGAAACAAATTTCTTGGGAAAATGTCCCGCATGGCTGGGCTATAACCGGAGTACGACAAGAGCCGGTTGGATATTGCATTTTCCAGAGCATTCCGGCCACTGATTCCATTTCATTACGGCCTGTGATTCCAGATGATTCCAGCCATCGAGTTGGGAGAGTAGCGACGCATAGAAACAAATGGTAGAGGAAGTCTTTTTGAACCAATAATTCAAGGAGGTCTCCATGCCAAAAAAGAGGTTATCTATGCGAAAAATTCGTGAGATATTACGTCTCAAAAATAGCTGTAATTGCAGCAATCGATTTAGCGGGGAGCCCAAAAGTTGTGGTATGGGCAGCAGTACAGTCAAGTCAGCGATTACCTGCACCGTGCCAAAGCAGCAGGTCTCGGCTGGCCACTACCTGTTGGGTTCAGTGACACCGCCCTTGAGCAGCAACTCTTTCCTTCATCATTGCCATGCGTTACATTATCACGCTTTGTTCCGAATTTCCAGGACGTCCATAAAGAACTGCAGTCTCGCAAACACGTCACCTTAGCTCTGTTGTGGTAGGAATTCAGTCAAACTTTTTCTGCAGGCGTTCCCTTAACTCTTTATTGAATATTGCTTGTAGGGTTCACTCATTCGTATTATCTTAATTGTACTTTATGTAGTAGTCGTTGTGCTGGGTGTTTTTGAATTAGTACCTGCATAATGGCTGTAGGTACTTTGAAAAGAACAATCTTGGGTAAAGCTTGGGTAAAAGTGTAGATTATTTCTCCGGGCTTCCTGTAAAATTTTTGGCAATGAGGCCTAAGTGTTTGAATATACAATACATCCCATGGTAATGGGAACGAAGGTCTTTGATAAGGGTATGATGACCTACCAGCACGACTATGGTGAATCCTATACCATTCCCATTTATTGCTGGTACATTGAAGGCGGAGATAAAAAAATTCTAGTTGATACTGGTGAAATGCATCCCATACAGTCGGAAGACCGGGAAAAAGCCATCGGCGGGAAGATTGTGACCTTTGAGGAAGGGCTTGCTCAGTGGGGACTTAAACCTGAAGATATCGATATCGTCATTCATACTCACCTCCATAATGATCATTGTGAAAATGATTATAAATGCAGTAACGCAGAGGTGTATGTGCATGAGTTAGAGCTGCAGCATATCGGAAATCCACATCCTCTGGATTTCCGATATCTGGAAGATTTTATCTATGAGATCAGTGAAAATAATCAGATAAGGACCATAACCGGTGATTGTGAGATTGTACCGGGTATTCGCGTTCTTCATACTCCTGCACATACCGCAGGGGGCTTGTCAGTAGCGATTAACACCACTGCAGGAACAGCCATAATCACAGGATTCTGCTGTCTCCTTGAAAATTTTTATCCCCCCAAGCAGATTACAGCCATGGAAATGGAGGTGATCCCGCCTGGAACGCATATTAACGTCAATGAGGCCTATGATATTATGCTGCGTATTAAGGAAGAAGCGGATATCCTTTTACCCCTGCATGAGCCAAAGTTTGCGTCCATGGCTTCAATCCCGGAATAAAATAGAGTAATTATAAAAAAGCCACCTGTTTATCTGACAAACAGGTGGCTTTTTTTGTCTAGACGGTTAACTCTATTAAAGAGTGCTATTTAGCCATAGTAGCAGCTTTTGGAGCCTTGTTTACATATTTAAAGAAAACCGGGAAGGCAACGAAGAAGGCCACACAAATAAGATATTCTATTCCTTTGATATGTGTGTAGTAATCAACAAGAGTATGCAGAGGTTTAACCATTCCGATTGCAACCATGTATTGTCCTGCAAGTTCACTAACAGACCAGCCAACGCTGGAAAGTGCACTGGTAAGGGCTGCTGCAACCCAGAGACACATCAATGAACCTGCTGTTAAAAGTATTCTTGCTCCTGTTTTTGAAGTATTTTCTTTCATGGTGTTATCCTTATACTGTTTTATTGAATGAGTCTGTTTAATCTCGAAGTTATCCTATTATAGCCGTGAGGTATCCCTTTACTACATCAAGCGGCCCTATAGTGCTCATTGCACTTGTGAGACATGTAACTCCCCAGACACCAACGAGGGAAGCCATTGTCATAGCTACACCGAGTGCAAATGATGAAATTTCGTATGCTGCGTCGAGATGTGGGCTGGATGCCGTTTGTGTTTTTGTATTCATGTTGTCCTCCGTAAGGAATTAATTTTATATGCATATTTTGTTTTCTTACTTTCTAGATAGCATTTATGATGCCAGTTGTGAGAAAGTTTCTTATGAGGGCGGTCATTTTATACAATATCCTGATATTATAGGGAAATACCTACTAGCTTGGCTTCTTCTATCATCGCTACACAATTGGTGTGTGGGCGCTGACAGGAGGCAGAACTGTGGAATATGCCTTGAAAAATGCGGTTTTTCTTCTACAGAAGTGTTGCAGGTTTTGCGGATAGGTGTGTCACCCTATAAACAATTGGGAGAGACATTGTAGGATGTGTGACGAATGACGGGTCTATTTATTGTTACGCAGACTACAGATCAGATTTGAAGCGGGATAACAATGATCCTTGAGGATGTGTTGATTGTATGCGGTGATTAAATCATCTTTTTTCAGGCATCCAACAATATGGGTGGAATTTGATTCGGAGACGACCGGCAAAAATGAGTAGTGATGATTGCTGAATAAATGGAATGCTTTTTCCAGGTTATCATTTTCCTTCACCGTGGCAAGCTCACGTGTCATAAGATCGCTGGCAGTGATAGAAGTATCTGTGGGGCCAGGTTTGTTGAGAAAGGCACGAACATCACGAAGCGTAAGGATACCAGTAAGGTTTTCCTCACTGTCAGTGATCATAAAATGGGGGAAAGAACTGTTAAGTATCTTTTCAAGGATAAGGGGTAGGGGCATTTTATCTGCAATAACAGTATGTTCAGTACAGATGTAATCACGAATTTTCATGGTTCGTAACCTGTTCGCATCGTGACCTCTTACAATCCGGATCCCCTCCATAAGCAGTTTTGTTTCATAGATTGAGTAACCGTGTAGATATCGAACGACAATGATGCTTGGAATACAGGCCACCATAAGTGGCAATATGATCTCATAGTTATAGGTCAACTCAAAGATCGTAAGGATTGCGGTGATGGGGGCAAGAGTTGTTCCGGCAACCACGGCACCCATTCCTACAAGAGCAAAATGGCTGGGGAGCATAAGTGAATCCGGCCAGATAAGAGAGGCAAAGTGCCCAAATATCGCCCCGAGCATAGCTCCCAGAAAAAGAGAAGGGGCAAAGATACCACCACTCATGCCGGAACCTATACAGGAGCTGGTTGCTACTAATTTAGCCAGCAGTAAAATGACTGCAGAAGTAAATAAAAAATCACCTTGCAAAACCTCGGTGATGGCACCATAGCCGACTCCAAGTGCCTGTGGCTGATAGAGTCCCAGGAGCCCAACGACCAACCCACCAAATACAGGAGAAAGCCATCCCGGAATTTTCATCTGAGAGAAGGCTTTACTCAGTCCGAAAATCATAGCCATAAGAAGAAGGCTGAGTAAACCAGCTACGATACCAAGGCCAAGATAGAGAAGTAGCTCTCCGGGGTGACCAAGTACAAAGTGAGGGGCTTGAAATAAAATACCATCGGACCAGAAGGCGCGGGAAACCATTGTCCCAGTTACAGCTGCAATAACGATATTTGACAGTGAGGCAACCTCTAAATCAAAGAGGAGAATTTCGACAACAAAAAGAGTTCCAGCCATCGGGGCCTGAAAGGTTGCGGCAATACCTGCAGCGGCACCACAGGCAACGGCAAGTTTTCGGTGATTAGGACCAAGTTTCAAAAGCTGACACAGGGACGAACCTATGGACGATCCAATCTGAACAATAGGTCCTTCCCTACCCACAGAACATCCTGAAGCTATAAAAGTGGCGGTGGCAAAACTTTTGGCAAGTGTTACCCGATGTCTGATCAGACCATCGCGCTGCGCAAGCGCTGCCATCACTTCAGGCACACCTGGCCCACGAATCTCCGGTGCAATAAAATGGAGGAGGGGACCAAGGATAAATCCGGCGAGAACAGGTACTCCAACCCGCCAGAAAACAGATGCCTGCTCGTACTGACTCACAAAACCACCCTCTCCCGGCCAGAAGATATCGGTTCCGAATTCTATGAGCCAACGGAAGAAAACGGCACCAAGACCGGCTAAAGCGCCAATAATAACTGCCAGTAACAGGGGGAAAAGGATGGTTCGAAGTGGCGGTTTGTGCTGGGTCATTGTTCTGTCATTTATCGGAGACGATGAAAAACTGCTTTGTGGAGGTTACTTCTGGGTAATGGCTGTTATTGCATCATGGACAGAGCCACTCTTCTTTATAAATTGTATATTCTGGTCAGTGAGGGCTTTTTTCATCTTATCTCCTATGGAGTCAGCAATGACAACGTTAATACCGTTATCAACAAGAAGTGCAACAACGGTTCGACTAATGCCACCCGGTTGATGCGTCGCAGGATTTTTAATGGCTTTGAGGAACATTCCACTATGGTCGAACAACAGAAAGAATGGAGCACGTCCCAGTTCCTGGCAAATTAAGGAATCCTGCTTTGAATTGTTTGAGGGGACGGCAAACTTCATTGTCTGGGCAGAAACTGATGCGGCAGAAATCACAAAAAGAAAAAGAATCATTGTGAGTATAAGTGTTTGTCTCTGTTTTTTTTTCTGCATTTTTCATCCTTTATTCATTCAGTTTTGTCCTTAGTCCATGCATATCATGGCTATGGTGTCTTACAGGATTCTGCGTCGTTAACTTGCAAGGAGAAAAGGCGGGTCATGGCTTCTTCAATGGAAGTCTTGTTTGGGAACCAGACTCGATAACAATTGGCTTCAATACCCCATTCCTCACGCGTCTGACCAACCTTTTGTTTGAGTTGGGCGATTAAATCTTTCAAATCTTCTTCGCTGTTTTCTTCAGCATAGATCATGTAGTCACAATGTTTTCGAAAAAGCATAACTGATCCATCGTAGTTGAGTCGTTTTTGTCGATATTTGGCAACAGTGTCTCTGAGATGTTGACCGATTTCGTCATGAACTTGACCAGCAACAATCACCCCATGATCCACCTGAAAATGACCCATTCCTCTAAAACCAACCAGAAGAAGAAGGTATCCGGCAGTATCTGATTTTCCCAGTACTTTCAGATCGTCGAGAACCAGAAGATATCGATAATTGTACAGTTCACTTAGAGTGTCACGAAAGAATGTATCTCTACGGAAATGTTCAATTTCATCCATGAAGCTTCCAGTGGGCTGTATACTAACATCCCTAAGGACGAGAGTGTCAGCAATAGTGTTCAGTGCTGCAACTATTAGGAGGTCGAGTGCTCCCTTCTCCGCCTCATACTGGAGAATGGCAATGGCTTTTTTATCTGAGAAAGATGCCTTATAGGGTCTTTTACTGGTAAGCGCCTCAAATTCATCGGCCACAGCTGCAATACGAGATAAATTGTCAATTTCAGGTGCGAGCAGGCCCTGGGGATAACCACTGCCATCAAGCCGTTCGTGGTGTCTCAAAATAATGTTTGTAATACGATCATCGTGCAGTCGCGGAGCGAAAAGCTTTGCCCCGATAAGGGGGTGGAACTCCATGATTCTGCGATCCTGATCGTTAAAGAGATCCGGTTTCAACAAGACATCATCGGGAATTGCAGTTTTGCCGATATCATGAACCAGGCAGCCAAGTTCTAAAATGGTCAATTCTTCTTCGGAAAGCTTTAATTCTGTGCCGATTGCCTTGGCTATTTGAGCCACGCGCAAGGTGTGTTTGTAAGTAGACAGATCTCTGTTGGCAAGAACTTCATTCATGATTTCGAAGAGATCCCGAATGAGAAAATTGTTGTTGAAACCTAAAATCTGCTCTACGGAGTCACCTTGTTTGGTGCTTTTGGTGTTTACTATTGTATTTGTCATTTCTGTTTTTTACGTGTTGCCTTATTGAGTTCTTTTTGGAGGTACATTGCCTGGTCCGCCTTTTTCATAAGTGTGTCAACGCTTTTCCCATCTGTTGGGTAAATACTCACCCCGAAACTAAAATGAATTGTGATGTCATAGGTTGAGCAGTGAACTTCACTAAGGAGATCACCAAAAATTTTTTCCCTGATAACAGTAATATCAGCATCATGACTCAGCTCGAAAAGGCCAACAAATTCATCTCCTCCTAAACGGGCTACAATATCATTAGCCCGTGTTACTCCGGTCAGCGCGTGGGCAATTTTCTTCAAGACAGTATCGCCTGCTTCATGGCCATACTTATCATTGATATATTTAAAATCATCAAGATCAATAAATACCACTGCAAACATCTCGGTATTACGTTTGGCTTCCTTAATTGTCTGATCCAGATGTTCCAGAAAAAGGGAGCGATTGGGGAGGCCTGTGAGAAGATCGTGCCCGGCCATATGTTTCAGCTTATCCTGTAGTCTTTTGAGTTCGGTTATATCTCTGTTACTGCCACGAACTCCAAGATTTTCACCGTATTGACCTGTGACTGTTTGACAAATATGATGAATCCACCTGGATTTACCTTCCTTTGTATGGATCTTAAACTCGATGGGATTGACCAGTCCGTTCTTTGCCATACTGTGACTGTGAGCCTTCCATCTTTTCCAGTTGTCAAAGGCAATAATTTTTTTTAACAGATCAGGGTTGTCATAAAATTCCTGTGGTGCGTATCCGGTAACTATTTTACAGGAGGGAGAGACATACTTGTAATGACCATCAGGTGCCTGCCAGTATTCCCAGTCATTGGCAAACTCTGAGATAACAAAAAGTTTTTCTTCCTGTTTGAGGTACTCATCCTCCAAAATTTGTAATTTATTTATCAGGTCGCGCAGCTGGTCAATTGTAGTTTTAACCTGTTCGCGGTGTTGAGAGAATTGAGGCATATGGCATTTCTCCGTCAAAGGAAGAATAAAGGCAGCGGTACAGTCAAAGTGTCATCTGTTAATGAGTTCTTCTTTTATCGGTAGGCGCACGGTAAAAATTACCCCATGGCCAGACCTGTTTTTTACCGCCACTCGTCCCCCATGTTCATGCACTATGGCACGGACAGCAGCCAACCCGAGGCCATGTCCAGTATCGCTTGATTTGTGTTGATGGAAGGCGTCAAAGATAAAGGGGAGTTCTTTCGCCGCAATGCCTGGCCCACAATCTGTAACCTGGGTGATCACTTCCTTTTGAGTTTCCTCGATCGAGATGACAATTTCACCAGGCTGGTGGGCAAATTTAATTGCATTATCAAGTAAGTTTTCAAAGACCCGTTGCAGTTGTCTGAAATCTGCCTTGATTCGTTTCATTGGCTTGTATTCTGAACGAATGGTGAGCTTCTTTGCTGCTGCCTGCGACTGGTGTCTTTGCAATAGTTCATCAATCAACTGTGGAAGATCCAGGTATTCAAGGGTAAGTTTTACTTTGTTATTGGCCTGGCGGGAGTATTCAAGAAAGTTACTTACCTGTGCTTCTATCTGTTCCCCTGCCTCGCTGATTATCCTGAAATATTCTTCACGCTTTTCGGGGGACATTTCATCGTGGTGTTCACGGATTCGACTGATTAATCCCTGCATGGCAACGAGTGGTGATTTCATATCGTGAGCCACCATAAATTGGAAATTATTTTTTTCCCGCTCAAGAGCTTTTTCTCGTGAAATATCTTCAATAACTTCGAGATATCCGATGAAATTTCCAGCATTATCTTCAACAGCAGCAGTTCCTATGCGTACGGGGATGTGTTCATGAAAATGATTGATAAACTCGGCTTCAAGTCCGGTGGATGCTTCACCATGATCCTGAACCGTTTGTAGAGGACATTCAGTATCGCATTTACTGCTATGGAGGATTTTATAACAGGGCTTTCCAATGGCTTCGGAGGATGAAAAACCGGTTAAATGTTCTGCAATATTATTGAATGAGGTAATCTTGAAGTCAGAATCCATGGTAACCATGGCAACGGGGATGCTATCGAGTATTAAATTACCAAGGTATGGTGTTTTTTTGTTAGGCATCGTAGTTATTCCTCAATCATGGCCTGATAACTTTGTTACCGCCAGGAAACCTGACGGTAACAAAGTGGGGTTGTGCAAAATAGCTCCATAATGAAATGTTTCTTGCAAAGCCACATTCTTTATTCAGATGGAAGCCTGATGGTAAGAACAGGAACCGGGCATTTCTGCACAACACCACGGGCAACAGAGCCAAGTAAAAGATTATCAAGCAGACCATGCCCATGTGTACCCATAACGACTATATCGAAGTGACCATCAGTTGCTGCTTCGATAATTCTCCGTACAGGGTGACCAGCTTTGATGATAATTCTGTTGAAATCCATTCGACAACTCGGAAATTCATCTTTCATCTCTTCACAGACACTTTTGATTCGTTCTTTTATGGCATCTTTGGCGTCGTTCTGGCCGTCTTTGTTCAAGTCTCTGAGTTCATCGACATTGTAATGAGCCTGCAGGTCATATCCCATGGAAGCAGACATTTCTTCTATCATGTCGGGAATAATATGAATAATTGAAATAGCCGCATCATACTGTTCAGCAAGACTCATGGCCCAGCTCAAGGCAGGCTTTGCACTCTCTGATAAGTCAGTTGCATAAAGAATGTTTTTAATTTTGGTCATAGTAGTTTTCTCGTCGCATTAGATTGTTAGTACTGTTAACAGAAATGCTATCTTCTGTTTTACCCCTTCGTTACACTTCAGTAACAGTGATAGCCCCCTCTGGGCAAACCTCAACACATGTTTCACAACCAAGGCATTCATCCATGTCTACGGGCTCAGATTTTTCATCCACCAGTTCGAGTACAGAAGCCGGACAGCCATCAACACATTCTCCACAACCAGTACATTTGTCTTTGTCTACGTCTACTTGAAACATATCATTCTCCTTGTGTTCTGGACTCAACAGGGTCCTGTTAAATAAAATTTCCGTAGGAATACTATCCTACGCTTTCATTTGTTTGTCTCTTCTTCTGTGAGAGGAAGAATAAAGTAAAAGTTATTGCCACCCTCCACTGCTTCGTATCCGACGTCTCCACCATGAACCTCCACAACATTTTTAACAAATGCCAGGCCATGACCACTGCCGGGATTGCAGCCAACGTTTGCTCCCCTGACACCATCATTAAAGATGGTGAGACGTTCATCGTTGTTGAAGTGCTCTCCTGTGGAAAAGATATTAAATTTTATCCCTTTTTTCCCTTTTTCCGGGAAGTTGTTTATATCCTGACAACCATAGGCAATGGCCTTACGTGAAGCACCATGGCTGTTACTGGAGGTTGTCGTGTATTTTACTGCATTGGAAAAAAGATTATCAAACACTTGGGACAGAAGGCCTTGGTCGCCTTTAAGAAAGAAACGACGATCTCTCATATTGTGTGGTTGCTCAATGGTGATGCCCTGACGCTCAAAACGTTTCCTGTAGACTTCGAGTTCAGGGATAATGATTTCGCTTTCGATCTTACAACGTCGGGGGTTGAGGGAAAACGCACCCTCTGTGAAATGCTCTTCACGAAGGAGTGTTTCGAGATAGAGACTGGTACGATTGTAGTGCTTGAGGAGTTCTTCGTGGGTGGAGGTGAGATCAGTCCTTATTTCATTGCATCTGTTGAGGATACGAATAGATGGTTTGTCAGCAAGGATGATGCTCTCCTTGACTTCCTGATTGATCCGATTGATCTTTTTTTCGAGTTGTCGGAAAAGATTCTTAAAATGCATATTCGGGGAGATAACATTATGACCAATATCTCTGCCAAGCCGTTTGAGAAAATTAATATGATCAATGTTACTGGCCTGAAGAAGCCGACGCTGTAGATTGTAGCCAATGCGAGTAACCAGTTTTTCCAGGAAAAGACGATCAATATTTGTGAGAAGATCAGGCTGAGTGATAAGAAGCACTCCTAAGCAGGGAGGCGTGTTGGAATCCATTGGGATATTTTCAGGCGAGTTTAAATCGATACCGTTTATTTGTTTAAGCAATGGTCGTGCGAACACAGGTAAAAATAAGATTCCTTTATCGCAGTAAGAGGATTTCGTTGCATGCAGAGGGAGGCTGGTGATGATTTCCTTTGGAATATTTGTTAACGACTCACTGCCGCAGGCGAGTTGGAAGGCATCTTTTGTGTTTGTCAGGACCGCCAGGGAAACGGTAACTTTTGGATGAAGAGCTTGAGGAACCGCGATACAAATTTGATAAAAACTGTCCAGACCGTCATGTTGCTGGGCAAGGTCAAAAAATATTTTCAAGAGGTGATCATGGAAAGCCGTGAGCGGAGAGCTGTTATATGCAGCCATTTTCTTATTAATGACAAGAGCAAAATAGTCGGAACTGTTTTTAACTTTCATAATTGCTGGCACATAATGAACTGAATTAACATTATAAGAAAAGTGTTTCAAACAAGCCAAATCGACATATACACATAAATTAAGAGTGTTTGAGAAAATTGTCAATAGAACTTTGAGAGATCTTAATAAATGAGTGCGTTTATTTCAGATCACTGGGGCTGAAACATCTTATTGAAGCTGCACGATGAAAGAGTTTTTGGGCATATATCTAAAAAGAAGCTTGACAGCCGTACCAAAAATTGTAATGTGATTCAGTAATTGGCCTATTAATGTGGTACATAAAGAATTAGGGCAATAATAACGGCTGGATACATGTTTCATTGGTTTGAGGGGAGCCAAACAAATGAGACATGATTCATTTAGAGGCGCCATTCTGTTGCTACCATGGTTTAGTTAAATATAAATATTTTTTCGAATTACAGGAGAGTAAAATGAACAAATTTTTCTTAAGTACTTTTTGTATCTCATCGCTCATTGGTGGTATTTTGCTTAGCAGCAATGTTTCAGCGACTGAAGATTATGATTCGAAAAAATTTGGACCAAAGAGTCCAATTATCATGGAGAGTCCAACCAATGTTATTTTTGATCATCGTGTCCATACTGAAGAGGTAGGATTGGAATGTTCAGCCTGCCATGATGATCTTTTTGCAATGCAACGTGGTGTTACTCCAAAAGTTGATCAGACCATGAGTGCGTTGTCTGAGGGGAAATCCTGTGGCGCCTGTCATGATGGTGAAACGGCTTTTGCCTCAAACACCCTCTGTAATTCCTGTCATTTTCAACCTAAAAACTTGAAACCTTCTGATCCGCATCCACATACCGGCGGCCATTAGAAATTTGAAAAATAAAGGTAACTATTCACCGAAATTGAGTCTGAGTCGCAATTGCATAACGAATACGCTGACAGGAATCTGGGGACATGACCCAATTCGTCTTTGTCTTTTGAATTGGGATCGTGTCCCCAGATTCCTGTCTTTGTCTTTTGAATTGGGATCGTGTCCCCAGATTCCGGATAAATATTGTTCCGTTCAATAGCATGGTGAATAGTTACAAATAAAGAAGTATCTGATGACTTGACATTTAGTATTCAGGGTACTTCTTTTGCAGAGACATGATAGAAATCACAGCAAAAAACAGGAGCATCGTATAATGCGTTATAAGGCAGTAATTCATATAGATCTTGAAGATGATCTTATTTTTAACCTTGGATTAAACAATATCAGCAATACCCTGGATGCTCTGAGTGGCAAAGAACTTGAATTGATTCTGCTTGTTACTGGTCCGGGGGTGGCATTGCTGGCAGGAGATCAGATGTATATGTTTATGGAGAAGCTCAGGCAAATTACAGCTGCTGGGGTTCGTATTCAGATCTGTGAAAGGGCATTAACACTTTTTGATATTCAGAAAGAAGACCTTTTCGATGGCTGCGAGATTATTCCAGCTGGTGTTGTCGGCTTGATTGAGCTGCAGGCAGACGGGTTTGCCTATATTAAGCCCTGATTTAATAACTCAGGTAGTCTGAAAACCCTTGGAAAAGACACGGCTTATAGACCGGAGAGCGCCGTGTCTGAGACTGAACTGCTTCGTTTGTAAAATTGATTACCTCCGTAATACTGCTGGTACGCTGATACATGGTGATTACCAGTTTAAAGATACTCCGTGAATGTTTCTTGTCGTTTTCTGAATGTGTTTCCCTTACCAAACTCATATTTTACCAAGAAAAACACCTCAAGTCTTTCCTGAAAAGAGCATAGTACTTGCCATACCTATCATTGCTTAATATATTAAATTATGGATCTACCTGCAGGTGTTAGTTGCCTGCATCTAAAGATAAATTAATTTTTTGATGGGTACCCCTATGCAGACGCTATTCAAAAAGATATTCATTTTCTGTGCGGCAATTTCTTTTCTCTCTTCCTTCACCCTGTCCTCTCTTTACGCTGCTTCCGATAAAGATATGAGTGGCTGGGGAAATGATGATGAATATAATAAACTCTACAATTCCCGTGAGCTTGATAAGTTGAGAGGAACTGTACTGAAATTTAAGAAAGTCAGTCCTTTGCCAGGAATGAGTAAGGCCACAGTTTTGGTGCTCGATGACGATGGAGACAAAATCGATGTCCATTTGTGTCCCGTCTCCTTTGCCACTCCCAAAGAAACTGGTATTAAAAGAGGTGATAGAGTGAAGATTAAGGGGAGTTGGGCAGAGATTGACGGTGAGGATGTGTTTCTTGCCTCTAAAGTGAAAAAAGGTGAACACTATGCATTTAAGGTTCGTCTGACAAAAGATGGTACTCCTTTCTGGAATATGAGTACTGACCAGCTGAACATCGAACGTGCTAAGGAATGAGTTCCAGGTCTTACACACCACTAGTTGCTTATATGAAGTGGCATCATTCTCTGGCCGTCGTCTTTCTTGTCGTACTGCTCTGTTCCTGCAGCAGAAAATCGGACACGATGCTCTCTGGAGTTAATATCCTTCCCGTCGGTACCTCTGTTGAGCAGGGGCTGTCAGTTTATTACAGATATGTCTTTTATCGTCATCTCAACCAGATGGCCTCGGAATCTGTGATGCTCACAGAAGGGGAGAAAGGGCAGCCTGTTCCCATGCTCGATCATCAATTTGAAGGAAATGTGTATGACAGTAAGCGTGCCAAAGGAGTTGCCGTATTTTTGACGGGGTTGATTAGGATGGAATCATCCGGAACATACCGTTTTAAGGCAATGTCAAACGATGGTATCCAGGTTGCGGTGAATGGGGAAGTTGTCGTGTTCGATCCTGCTATCCACGGAGATCGATTTTCTAAAATCGGTGCAATATCCGTTGCCGGACCTGGTTGGTATCCACTTACTGTCAAGTATTTTCAACGTAAAGGAACTGCACGGTTAACACTCTATTGGCAGCCTCCAGGAGCCAAAGATTTTGAGGTTGTTCCTGCGGGAGTATACGGCCATCAATTATTACCTTTTGAGGAAAAAAAGGAGAGGGGAGTATGAAGGAAGAAAGTTTTCGTCTGCAGACCAGTGAACTCGATAAGCTGGCCCAGCAATTACTGCAGCTCGAAAATGAGCTGAACTCCAATATCCCTGTCACTCTTTGGATCAGTGATCTCCATGGTGAGGGAGATCGTTTTATGGCTATCCTTCGTGGCCGGTTCGGGATGCTCTACCAAACATGTCGTGAAGCTCTTCCAAAAACATTTAGTGTAGATAAAGTTCAATATCTCACTCAGATTATACGTAAAAAAGAATATTTCGTTGAAGATACTGTTCTGATGGATACTCAGGATGTTATCTTCTGTCTTGTTGAAATTTTAAAGTATCGTCTGTCCAACATCAGGCAGCGTACCCAAGGTATATTTCCGCCCGAATTTCGCAATACCATTAAACGCTTGATCTCCGGCCTTCCCGTACCGGATCAGGTCTTCGAGGAACCGGTGTTGTCCGAGAGACTGATTAGTCATCTGGCCCATAGTATCAGACAGGTTTTACTCGATCGCATCCTTGTTGTCGGTGATATCTTTGATCGTGGCTCCCAGCCCGATAAGATCATTCGCATCATTTCGTCACCTGCCTACAGGGATATGGTCGATTATGTCTTTGGTAACCATGATATCCTGTGGATGGGGGCTGTTGCTGGCCATCAGTCGCTGGTTGCCGAGGCCATGCGTATAACTTGTCGCTATGATCATTTTGAATTGATGGAGAGGCTCTCCATAGATAGCTCGAAACTGGCTGCCTTTGCAGAGAAAACCTACCCTGTTGAAAAAATAACTGGAAAAATAAAGGCAAAAACTGATATGGGCAAGAGTATGGAGAAGGCTCTTACCGTCATTCAGTTTAAGCTCGAAGAACAGACCATATTGGATTTTCCCGAATATGAGATGGGATCCAGGCTCTGGCTTGATCGTCTCGCAGAAATGTTGAAGACCGGAAATACAGCTGGTCTCAACGATAGTCATTTCCCCACAATTGATCTTGATAATCCTGCAAAACTCACAGCGGAAGAACAGGAAATCATAGACGATCTGACTCTACAGTTCACCACCAATAGAAAGGTGAAGAGGTTACTCAGCTATTTCTATAAAAAAGGGAAGACCTATCATATTCATAATAATAGCCTTAATATTCATGCACTTGTGCCATCGAAGGAGAATGGTGAGTTTGAGGGTTTTTTGGGACGAAGTGGTCGTGACCTCCTTGATTACATACAGGGAACAATCGAACGGGTAGGAAAGAGATACATTGCAGGAGAGCCTCAGGATCCTCGAGATCAGGCTCTGTTTTTCTATCTGTGGTGTGGGCCGAAATCGCCTTTCTTTGGCAAACACGCGATGAAAACGTTTGAGAGATACTTTCTGCTCGATCCGGAAAGCCATATTGAAAGGACCCTCTACTGGAAGATAAACATGCAAACCGATGCCTTTAAGCAGAAATTGCAGGAAGAATTCGGCATTCAGCGCGTGGTTTTCGGACATACTCCCGTTGACTATACCAAGGGAAATTCCATGGCCTCGGCCGATGGGGTAGCAATCAATGTGGATGGTGGTTTTGCTGCAGCATATTACAATCGTGGCCATGCTCTGGTTCATACCCCCTATCAACTTTTCGGCATTATTCTTCCCACCCCCGAAGAGATGCAGGAGGCAGCACAAAACCTTGAGTCTGCTCCTCTTGACATTGAATTGATTGATGAGTTTAGGCAACCCATGAAAATCAAAGATACGGCAAAGGGCGTTTTGCTCAAAAAACAGAGTGATGCTCTGCTCAGTCGTATCAGAGAACTCACCGGTGCTGGGGCGTAAAATCATAAGTTCTCGGCTGCTTTTAAATTTTGCAAAATGGTAAATTAGGACAATGTATGAATATTAATTATGGAATGGAAATAGTCAGGGCAACTGAAATTGCAGCACTTACTGCAGCAAGAATTCAGGGCTTGGGCAATCATGATGATATTCTGAATCAGGCACGGCAAGCCATTATAAAAACCTTGAACCGGCTGATGATCAACGGAAATGTAATAAATGACCGTTTCTCAGAGAGGGCAGAAATTTGCAAGTTACCGCAGACCCTTGGAGAGGGCGGTCCAGACATGGATTTAATGGTGGTCGCCCTCGAAGCTCAGCATGCTGCAGCAGATGGCCGGAATAATTCCACGTCCTATACAGTTATTGCAGAAGATGGTTCAATCCAGTCAGTCCCCAATCTCCACATGTATAAAATCGTGGTCGGTCCTGAAGTTGGAGAGGTGATAGATATCAATCAGTCACCCACTACCAACGTGAAACGGGTGGCCCGGGTTTTGCGGAAATATACTGAGAACGTCACCGTCTGTATTCTCAATAGAAAACGCCATAAGGGGTTGATCGATGAAGTGAGAAGTTGTGGTGCCAGGATTAAATTAATAGAAGAAGGGGAAATCTCAGGCTGTCTTGCCGCAATCAATGGTGAAAAGGCAGATATTTATATGGGCTATGGATATGCTCCTGAAGGCACAGTTGTTGCGGCTGCCATTCGGTGCCTGGGAGGATATCTCGAAGGAAAAATTTCATACGACAATGCTTCAGATAGAGAAAAGGCCAAGTCCCATGGCATTTATGATTTTGAGAAGGTGTTCAGAGTTGAGGATTTGATTAGTTCCCGGAAGATTTCCTTTGCAGCAACAGGAGTGACGGATGGTGAATTTCTTGAGGGGGTAAGGTTTACAGCAACCGGTGCTGTAACCAACTCTTTTGTCGCAAGAAGTGAAACCCGTACCTACCGCAATCTTACAACTAATCACTTTTTTGATTATAATCCGGTCTTTTAAAAAAAAATAAGGAGAGCCTATGCAGGGTGCGGCGTTTATGATCAAGCGTGCTGAATACCGAAAGATCAAAGAGGCACATCTCTTTGAAAAGGTGATTCAGTGGGCAACTGGGGATGGTGAGACTCTTGTGGTTGATATTGTAGAGCGCGCCTTTGCCGATGACGATGCGGAACGCTGGCTGACTATTCATCCTACCAGCTCGTTTTCAGGTCTGACCCTGTTTTATCTTGATATCGTTATGAGTGAAAAAGAATTGATAGGAAATGAACGTCGCCTTCTTATCAAACGACTGAGTGACTACAGTAAGCGTCTTCTCGGATAAGTAAGGCGGCTGCTTCAAAAAAATATCCTAACAGCAACAGCGCTTATATTTCCTGCCGGATCCGCATGGGCAGGGAGCATTCCTTCCAACCTTTGCAGTACTCGATTGTGTCTCTCCATCCAGGTAGTACCAGAGCCCATCCTCTTTGATAAAGCTGGACTTTTCATGGAGGCTGCAGAGATGCCCTGAACTGAGAAAACGGGCAGTAAAGGTTACGAGACCGTCTGTGTCGTTGGCACTGCCATTCTCACACTCCAGTATTTCCAGATTAAGCCACCGAATGGCATCATCCTCTGCATGAATTTCTTCAGGACGTGTATCCTGGGCCCAGCTATCCATAAGATATTGATTGTTGGCCAGTGTAAATGCGGTGTACCTGGAACGCATCAGCTGTTCCGCAGTTTTAGCCATACCCTGGTCCTGAATGACAGGTCTGCAGCAGTCGGAAAACGGCATGCCGCTGCAGCAGGGGCATTTCTGAATCTGTTTTGTGTCTTCCATGGGGATTCTCAACTTTTCATACGGATGAGTTTAATTATCAGCAATATAAAAGGTGCTGAGTGATAGAGAAGATCAAAGATATCCAGAGGCTTCTTCAGGGTTCCCTGGGAGAGCATTCTGAGCTTTTCTACTATATGAGGCTCCGGGACAAAGGGGGCAAAGCCTAAAAGAACACAGAGTAAAAGAATCCCGGCCATGGGGATGTTGTCGATAAATTGCATGGGCTTCCTTAGATGATGTTTGTTAGAGGCGTGGCAGACGCTTAAGGGCGAGTTGCTGAGCCACTTGAGTGGCCGTTTCTTCGATGGATCTGCCATCTGAGATAATGATTGGAATGTTGTAGTTTAAAAAAATCTGGTTTGCCTGGTTAAGTTCTCCCGAGCAGGTCTCAAGTTTTGCGTAGCTACTACCTTTGTAGCGTTTTTCTCTGGCAAAATGTAAGATTGCAGGATTTGTGGACAGGCCAATTGCTTTCGTTTTATTACGTACTATTTCGTTGGGTAGGCGATAGGAATCAAGATCTTCTGCCACGAGAGGGTAATTTGCAGCTTTTATTCCCATTTGGGTCGCTAGATATACAGAGATGGGGGTCTTGCCGGAACGGGATACTCCAAGCAAAATAACTTCCGCTTCGTCGTAATCTTTCATTCGAGTGCCGTCATCATGGGCGATGCAGTATTGAATGGCATTTACGCGACTGCCCATGGTGGAATCATCTAAATGCCTGGCTGTTCCGGATATTCTAATGGGTTTAGCCTCCAAAACATTCTCAAGCCGTTCCAGTTCTTTGTCACAGATGTCAAAAAATTCCACCTCAGGAACATCAAGAATTGCAAGAAGTTCCTTGTTCATGATCGTTGAAAAAACCAGTGGAAAACGTCCGGTTGACTGTGACAGTATGTGTTCAATTGCTTTCAAAGCATCGTCTTTAGTACGGATAAAGGGAAGTTTTTCGGCATTGAAACTGATCTCTGGAAACTGGCAAAGAAGTGATTTTCCAAGGTCTTCAGCAAGTATTCCAGTGCTGCCTGACAGGTAATATACATCTTTTGAATGCCACATTTGCTTGTCTCCGGTGATTCTTTGTTTTATGGTTGTTTCTTTCTCTTTCCTTTGTAGCAGAAAAATGAATCTCCTGAAAGTGTTCTCTTGTAAATGCAGGTATCTTCAAACTCATGGAAAAAATTTCTAAATTACTCTCAACATACTCTTTTTTAGGTCTCATTCGATATCTGCGCATGCGTATTATGGGAAAGGAAGTCCTTGTTACTGGAAGTTGTCAATATTGCGGGAACTGCTGCAGGAAGATTAACCTTGAGGAAGAAGGTGGCTGGCTCCGTAGTGAAAAAAAAGTTTTTTGCTGTGTTGCAGGATTACCCAGAGTATCAGCGCTTTGTTATTAGCGGTAAGGATGACCAGGGCTTCTTACAGTTTTCCTGTACATGGTTGACAGATGACGGGCTTTGCCGTGATCATACAAACAGACTGGCCCTCTGCACCAATTTTCCAGATAAAGGGCTTTATTTTTGTGGGGGTGCGTTGCCGCCTGGCTGTGGATATGCGATTAATGAGGTACGTCCTTTCAGCCGTTATCTTGCAGACGTTGACAAGAAAAAGGCCGGGTTATGAAGCGTGTACTTATTCTGGAACCCTACTATGGCGGTTCCCATAGGCTCTTCCTGGAGGGTCTGCAAAAAACCGTTGCAGCGGACTACACCCTGTTAATCCTCCCGGCACGGAAGTGGAAAGTCCGGATGCAACTGTCTGCATTCTGGTTTATCCAGGAGATAGAAAAAATGGCCGTGGAGAAGAGAAGTTTTGATACTGTTCTCTGTTCAACATTCGTCGATGTCGCAGTGTTAAGATCTCTTCTGGTCTCAGTTGCAGGGTGGAACTGTGAGGCACGGATAAATACGTATTTTCATGAAAATCAGTTTGTTTATCCGATTCAGGTACAATCAATTGATGTCAGACAGTTCACTGCGATTAATCTAAACACAGCCATGGCATCTGACAGCTGTGCATTTAATTCACACTATAACCTGGAAAGTTTCCTTGGGGCAATTCAGGTTTCGTTAAAACGAGCCACGGACATGAAACCGCTCGACTGTGTGGCTGCAATCCGTAAAAAGTGTGTGGTTCTCTATCCCGGAATGGATTATTCATCAATTGACAATGCAGAAAGGCATGGAGACAAAAGAGATGAAAAAGGCAGTCCACCCACACTCGTCTGGAATCATCGCTGGGAGCATGACAAAGGGCCTGAATTGTTTTTTGAGTCTCTCCATGGATTGCAAAAAAGAGGAATAGCTTTTCGTCTTATTGTGTTGGGACAGTCTTTTGCCAAAAACCCCATTTGTTTCGAGGAAGCGGAAAAGGAATTTTCTCAAGAAATAGTGCATTTCGGGTATGCTGAAACCAGGGAGGAGTATGCGGCCTTGCTTCATCGGGGGGATGTCATTGTTTCAACGGCCAGGCATGAATTTTTTGGAATTTCAATACTTGAAGGGATACGGGCCGGCTGTTACCCCTTGCTCCCCGAAGATCTGTCCTATCCCGAATTGTACGCAAAGGAGTTTCTTTATGAACCCGGTCAACTTGGTGAACGACTGGCGGAATATTTTCACCGTCCGGTCAAACTTGAAAAACAGGTGAGTTATGATTTAACCGATCGATTCGACTGGAAGCAGTGTAGAACGCACTATGAGAAGTGGTTGTTTGGATATTCATTGGAGAAGGCATGAAAGCTAATATAGTCCTGATTGGGTTTATGGGTGTGGGGAAGGGGAGAACGGCACGACTTCTTGCAGAAAAAACAGGAATGTTTTCCGTTGATTGTGATGATCTCATCGAGAGTTTCTCCAATCAAAAAGTGAAGAAGATATTCTCAGAATTTGGAGAACCACACTTCCGAAAACTTGAAAAGAAGGTGGCTGTCTGGCTTGAAAAACGAGTACGAAATACTATAGTTTCTTCAGGTGGTGGCTTTTTTAATGTGCCGAATATCCGCAAAATTGGAAAGGTAGTGTATCTTCATTCGGACTTTAATCAATTGCTTGAAGCAATTTATGCCCACCCCAATGTGAAGAAGAAAATAAAAAAACGTCCCCTTTTAAGCGATCTTACCAAGGCACGTGAATTACATGAAACGCGATTACCGCTTTATCGGGACATTGCTGATATTGAAATTCAAGTTGCTGGAAGAACCATTGAGGATATTACTGATGAAATCATTAAAAAGGCAGGTTTGAAGAAGTGAAAGGACCTGTTTGTTTTTAACTTGATCTGATTTTTAAAACGAATAATTGTAACTATTCACCGAAATTGAGTTTGAGTCGAAATTGCATAACGAATACGCTGGTAGGAAACTGGGGACTTGACCCAATTCGTCTTTGTTTTTTGAATTGGGATCGTGTCTCCCGATTCCGGATAAATATTGTGCTGTTCAATAGCATGGTAAATTGTTACGAATAATTTTACGATTCTGTCAATCGTGAGGAAAAGAGTATGTCTAAATTGTCACTTCGTGCACTCTCCGGTTATGAAGCTTTCCCGGGTCCAGTGGTCACTGTTATCATGGATGGTGTTGGTATCGGCCCTGAAGATGAGAGTGATGGTGTTTATATGGCCTATACTCCGGTACTCGATGAGTTGCTGCAGGGTGATCTCGTTTGCAGGCTTAAGGCCCATGGAAAAGCCGTTGGTTTGCCGTCGGATGGAGATATGGGGAATTCGGAGGTCGGCCATAATGCACTTGGTGCCGGAAGAGTCTTTGCTCAAGGAGCAAAACTCGTTAATGAGGCGCTACATTCCGGGGATCTATTTCAAGGGGCGGCCTGGAATGAGGTCAGAAAACGTACTGAACAAGGCGGAACCCTTCATTTTATAGGTTTGGTCTCGGATGGAAATGTACATAGTCATATCGATCATCTCAATATTATGCTCGATCGCTGCGAGGGTGAAGGAATTCAAAAGGTACGGGTTCACGGTCTCCTCGATGGACGTGATGTCGCCCCACAAAGTGCTTTACAATACTTTGCCCCGCTTGAAAAAAAACTGGAGGTAATGTCCCAGGAAGGCAGGGATTATTGTATGGCATCGGGTGGTGGGCGAATGATTGTAACCATGGATCGCTATGGGGCAGATTGGGCCATCGTGGAGAAAGGGTGGCAGGCTCATGTGCTAGGTGTCGGGCGTGGCTTTAATTCAGCATGCGAGGCTATTCAAACCTATTACGATGAAAATCCGGAGTTGATGGATCAGTATATGGATAGTTTTGTTATTGAACGTGATGGTAACGCTGTCGGCAGTGTCGAAGATGGGGACGCTGTGATTCTCTTCAACTTCCGTGGTGATCGTGCGATCGAACTGTCAAAGGCTTTTGATGATGAGGATTTTGATGGCTTTGACAGAAAACGTCGCCCAGAGGTGTTCTATGCTGGAATAATGGAGTATGACGGTGACGCACATATTCCCAAGCATTATCTGGTGGAACCGCCAGCCATAGATCGGACGCTCGGTGAATATCTCTGCGGTGCAGGTATTACTTCCTATGCCATTTCAGAGACCCAGAAATTTGGTCATGTGACCTATTTCTGGAATGGTAATAAATCTGGCTACCTTGATGAAAAACTTGAGAAATACGTCGAAATTGAATCGGACAGAATAACCTTTGACCTTCGTCCCTGGATGAAGGCTTCGGAGATCACCGATAAGGTCATTGAAACTATTCGGGAAGGAAAATATAAATTTATCCGTCTCAATTATGCCAATGGTGACATGGTTGGCCATACGGGGGTACCAATTTCAGTGCGCATTGCTGTGGAAACGGTGGATCTTATGTTAAAAAGAATCCTACCGGTATTGAAAGAAGCAAAAGGTGTTGCGGTGATTACAGCAGATCACGGTAATGCGGATTGCATGTGGACGGAAAAAAAAGGTACCAGGACCGCTATGGTTGCTCACACCAAAAATCCCGTGCCATTTATTGTGAAGGATTATAGTGGGGCCAATGAGTTTGAATTAGTGAACTTTAGAGATTCCGGGCTAGCAAATGTGGCAGCTACTCTTTTAACTCTGCTTGGATATGAGGCTCCAGAAGGGTACAGTTCGTCAATATTGCAAATAAAATAAAAAAAATTCTTTCTCTATATCGAATCGGAAATGGCTGAAGTGCTCGATATAAAAGGGAGGTGTCCGGTGTTCTTTTAATTTTTGACACAAAATATTTTCATTTAGATGAATATTTATCTGGTGTTTTTAAATATGTTATTGTATTACAAATGAAGGTATTAATTGTATGGGTGATGAATTTTAGGCTCCAAAAAAAGAGTTATTTTTTCCGGTTGTTACGGAAAAAACATTGCACCATGCAACAAGAAAAAGCACGATCACGTAGTTGATCAGTACTAGGGACAAGGTTATTATGTTAGAAGGCACAGTAAAATGGTTTAACGAGGCTAAAGGTTTTGGTTTTTTGGAGCAGGAAGGTGGAAAAGACGTTTTTGTTCACTACTCTGCCATTGTAAGTGATGGGTTCAAAACTTTGAACGAAGGTGATAGAGTTCAGTTTGAAATCACCGAGGGTCCTAAAGGTCCTGCTGCAGCAAACGTGAGCAAAATATAATCTAAGACATTTATTGTCTCATGATGTAAGAAGAGGATAAGTCGTTTATAACGACTTATCCTCTTTTTTTTATCTTTTTTTACAGCCTTGTTTCCCCCACCGCCCCTCCTTTTTTTTCAGAATTAATTTGTTTCATTGGTTTCCGTTACATTCCAGTATTTAAAATGGTACTCAGTGGGGCATGATATTGCCCAAACTTCTGAACTGTAACTGTTAAGAAGTGACTCATATTCATTAATTGTCGGCAATGCTTTCTGGAATTTCCAGACGTTATGCGTTATTCTATTAGTTGCTATTCACCGAGATTGAGTTTGAGTCGGAATTGCCTAACGAATACGCTGGTAGGAAACTGGGGACATGACCCAATTAGTCTTTGTATTTTGAATTGGGATCGTGTCCCCCGATTCCGGATAAATATTGTGCCGTTCAGTAGCATGGTGAATAGTTGCTTTCTATATAAGATATCAGCACGGTCCGGTCCGTATTGCGTGAGATACGGGATGTTTTTTTTCCCGGGCTGCACTGTGACAATAGAGACTGAAGATGTGTTTTATTACAGGAAATTACTATGGAAGAACTTTCAAAATCTCAACGCGCTCGGTTCGCAATCCGAACCTTCAAGACAATTGCAGATGCCCTGATTTTACGTGGTTATTATAAGCCTTCCGGGAGATCTGGTGAGAAACTCTCGGAATCCCTGCAAATTTTTGAACCCGAAATATATGGGTCAATGAGTGATCCTCGTATCGCTGAGCTTCAGGGACTTGAATATGTTATGGACCGGATGCCCAGAGGTATTGAAAAATGTAACAGAATCATACTCACTGCAGATGAAAATTTTCATGACACTTCTTTTGAAAAGATTATTCCCCTCAAAAGACGTAGTCATTCCTATATCGTCTCTGAAAAGGAGATCTGTTTTGTTATTACCCGTGGTTTGACAGAAATCTACGATCTTCTGACTAATCTAACCTTCTTGAATATCGAGTCCCAAAAGATCCATAGACAAATATGTCATAAGGAGGAAGGAACCTGCTCTGAGTGGCATGAGTTGGAGAATGTTGTTCAGGGGGATAGTGATCCTACAGGTTCTGCTTTGGATCAGGCGCTATGGAATCTTTCAATCATTCTGGGAAGAACATATCGTGAAGCTTTTGATAGCTATAACAGTTTTGATGTTCATCATGGAAAAAACGGGAACTATAATAATGGTCTTTTTGCCATTATCTATGCAATGGGGCAACGTATTATAGAGGAGGCCAAATCAAAGGACAATCTACTCACCATCTATTTCACACCTTCTTTGCAGGAGATGATCGGCAGACATAAATATGCCACTCTCTGGGCAAAAAACGTCAAACAAAATCTTCATGCCCAGGGGCTTGCTGATAGAGCCATACACGTAGTGAGCGCCAATATGCATTCCATGAAAAACATCGTCTATGGCGGTGGATTTCTAAAAAATCAAGGAAAGCCGGTACCTGAAGATCTCTACAGTATGATAACCGAACTTCGTAATATTGATTATGAACTCACCGACTATGGTTCTGCTTACGGGTTTACATATATTCATGATACTTCGGAATCCAATATTGATGTTATGGTATTTGATACCTCCAAAATAACAAAATATAATCTGCACAAGTCCATTCAGTGTGATTTTGATTACGTGGAAAAGGAAAAACCGGTTATCGTGGTTATCGATTATGCATTTGGGGCTCAGGCATTTGATATTCTGGATGAATTGCTCTGTCCCTGTCATTTTGAAGATGAAAATTTCTCCTTTAAGTTTGAATCGATCAATATCATGGGTAAGGCTGGTACACTTCCCGGTAATAAAGGCGATATCATGCTGGCTACCGCTCATGTTATGGAGGGGACGACGAATAATTATATCGTCAATAATGATCTGGATGTAAAAGATTTTGATGAAGGTTTTCCCATACATGTTGGCCCCATGGTTACGGTTCTTGGAACGTCTATGCAAAACAGGCACGTGCTCACCAGGTTTCACACTTCGCACTGGAAGGCTGTTGGCCTGGAGATGGAAGGTGGTCATTATCAGCGTGCCATCAGCGCAGCCATTATCCAAGGACATGTGGCTCATGATATTAAAACACGTTATGCATACTATGCCTCGGACAATCCTCTTCATATCGGAGAAACTCTGGCATCAGGTTCTTTGGGTGAAGAAGGCATTGTCCCAACCTATATGGTTACCAAGGTAATCCTACAGAAAATTATTAACCCTCCCCCTTCGGTTTCATGCGAATTAAAAGAAAACAACGCTTAGCCAGTGTTTCCCCCTGGGTATTAGCTGCCGCCTGTGGATTACTTTCTGTAATTATAGCTGTTTTTGCCATCAATAATTATCGTCGCGACAAGGCCTTGATGACGGATATCCTTCTGGAAAAAGGGGTTACTCTGATGCGTTTTGTGGCATCTAGTGCCAGAAGTTCAATCTTTACAGGATTACGTTCAGGCCAGGATATTACAGCACTCTGGCCAGGAAATGTTCAACAGGTCCTTGAACATGCCGCCGGTCACCCAGGTGTTAGATTCTTAGCACTTGTTGACAGTGATGGGCGTATTCTTGCCAACTCAGTGCCTGCAGCACGCATTCAGCAGGTCTCACCGCAGACCCATGGTTTCCTTTCAGCAGTTGATGAAGATAGCGGTGATGCTCGAACGTTTAGTTACCGCATCAGCATGGAAAATAAAGGGTCTGTATTTCAGGTTGCAGCTTCTTTTTCTCCTATCACTAGTAGTTTATTACATCAATTCTCTCCGCAAATGATGCAGGGAAATTCAGTAGGAAATGGAAATCGGATGAAGCGTTTTCATGGCTCGCATCCAACGTTAAAGCAACAACTTGAGTCCTTAAGCCAAAAAAAATATATGATTCTTGTTGAACTTGACATGAAGCAATACAACAAAAGACTGCAGCGGCAAAAACTTGAAATCATAATTTTATCCATAGTTCTCCTGCTTGTTGGCTTTGGTGGTTGGCTTTCTATCCTTACTCTTGAGGGACTTAAGGGCTCTCAGAGTAGACTGCGAAAGGTGGAAGCTTTTCGGGATATTTTAATCTCTTCCTTACCTGTTGGTCTCATTGCAACCGATAATAAAGGACAGATTATATTATATAATCAGTTCTCCGAGGAGCTGACCGGAATAAGTGAAAAGATAGCCCTTGGTAATAATACCCAGGTGTTTGTAAAAAATGAGGTGATTCAATCAGCCTTTGATTCTTCAGGGAAGCGGAAAGGTGTTATTTCCCAAAATGAAGTAAGATTAGTGAATACAACTGGCCAGTTCCATACGGTTCAACTTAATTGTATGGCTATTGTTGACCGTGAAGAACAATTTGTCGGAACGCTCCTTATGATCCAGGATCTCAGTCAGGTAAAAAAGCTTGAAGAGGATCTACGCCGGAGTGAACGCCTGGCTGCATTGGGTAAGATGGCCGCAGGAGTTGCTCATGAGTTGCGCAACCCACTCAGTTCAATTAAAGGCCTTGCACTGGTCCTGCAGTCAAAATTCTCCAGTAAAAACCATGACAGGAAGACTGCTGATATTCTGGTACAGGAAGTTGAGAGACTAAATCGCAGTATTTCGGAGTTACTTGACTACGCAAGGCCGCAGAAGTTACAGAAAAAGGAATTTGATCTGCATGTTTTGCTGCATAAATGCGTTTCTTTGTTAAGTGTTGATGCGGTGGCCACAGGAGTAGAAATGGTGACGGATTTTCCGGAACCATCAGCTTTAATCAATGCCGATGAAGATAGGTTGAACCAGGTGTTTTTGAATCTTTTTTTAAATTCCATCCAGGCCATGAACAACGGTGGTACCTTATCCATTCGTACTGCAAAAAGTAATGAAAAAATTATTATCACTGTAACGGATAATGGCTGTGGAATTCCATCGAAAAACCTTGGGAGAGTGTTTGATCCATATTTTACAACAAAGCCCGATGGAACAGGACTTGGCATGGCCATGTCTGCAAAAATTGTAGAAGAACACGGTGGAACCATGATGGTTGCATCCGAGGAAGGGAAGGGAACCTCGATTGTGGTTGAGATTCCCTGTTGAAAGATTAACCGTTATGTTTCTTCAGGTTAAAGGTAGTTCCTTAGAGGGTGTTTTCACTTCAGGCGGTATTTCTGGCGGTGTTTTACCAGAAAAGAAAGAGGTGATAGTCTGGAACACAGTTTTAACACCAGCCCAGATTTTTGGAAGCACCCAGATAGCAGTAAGAAGAAAGGCTACAAAGAAAAGCAGAAAAGCTAGAGGGTAATGAATCATTGTAAATATTCCTGCAATAACAGCCACATCTTCTGCAACAGATGCCGTCCAGTTTGAAAAGGGTTCAGGGGATGTGTTGATCAGGACTCTCGTTCCAGCCTTGATTGTATGAGTAGTCGCTGCAACACCTCCACCGAGTATTCCTGCTGTAATAACCATGGCAGGGTTAACATCACCAACTGCTCCGGCGGCCAGCATAACGCCAGCAGGAATCCGAATAAATGTATGTATGGTATCCCATCCAGTATCGACCCCGGGGGTTTTGTCGGCAAAGAATTCAACCAGGTACATTAGGGCCGCTGCACCTATTACCATAGGATCTTGCAGGATAAGAAGTTGCTCCGGCAAGACCATGTTGCCGGTGAGGCCAAGGGCTCCTAGAACAGCAATGGTCGCATAAAGATTGATTCCTGCGGCCCAGGCCGTCCCCATTGTGAGTGCAAGTGTGGTGATGAGTTGTTGGTAGGCATCCATGTTTTACTCCTTCCTCCAGGCGGTCTGGTATTTCTTTAAGAAAATTCGTAACTATTAAGCGTGCCACGATATTACCCTAACTTCTGAGCTGTAACTGTTCAGAAAACTACATAGGTTTGATAAAAAAATAATCAGTCTGATGGGTGTTGGCAAGTTTCTGATAACTGATTATCAGGGATACTTTATTCAACTGATTCCAGAAAGAGCTGAGATTCTGAGGTAATCAGCATGTTTTATGCGTGTGGAAATTCCTCTCAAGAAATTCACATTCTTTTGGTGTCAGATCGTACTTGATTTCAACCTGTTGCAGAAGCTCTTTGCGACTTTTTTCCGGGTGATCTTTCATGAGTTGACACAATTCGCTAAGGGCCTGTTTCTTCTTATCTCCTGGACATTGTGTGGGGTGTTGTGAAGACATGATGGACAATTTCCTTATGGTATATTGAGTGTCGAGTTTAGCATGGTTTTAGGATGATTCCGGCAAGTGGAGGAACGGTCACATGAGTATGAAACTGGGCCTGGGCAAAGGGCTCCGCGATTGCTTTGTAAATGGTTTTCCGTGCCATATTACTCCCACCAAATCTACTCTGATCTGAACAAAAGATCTGTTCGTAGTTAGAACCTGTTGGTAGTCCCATTTTGTAGTCATAGAAAGTCTGTGGGGTGAAATTGAGGAGACACACCAGATGATCCTCTCGATTTTTAGCAAAGCGGGCATAGGAAATGATAGAATTTGCACGATCCTCAAGATCCATCCATTGAAATCCCTCCTGACAGAAATCCTGTTCCCAGAGACTTGCATTGTCTTTATACAGCGTATTAAGTCTTTCGAAGAAGTTAAGCATTGCTCCATGGAGATCATTGTCTTCGAGCAGGTGAAAATCAAGGCTTTGTTTACAATTCCATTCACGCCACTGCCCAAATTCACCCCCCATAAACAGGAGTTTTTTACCAGGATGCATCCACATTGTCAGGTACAGGAGACGGAGATTGGCAAATTTCTGCCAGAGATCACCGGGCATTTTATCTATAAGGGAACGTTTTCCATGAACTACTTCGTCATGTGACAGAGGGAGAATGAAGTTTTCCGAAAAGGCATACATAATGGAAAAGGTGAGGCTGTTGTGATGATACCTTCTGTAAATTGGATTTTTTTCGAAATAATTCAGAATGTCATTCATCCACCCCATATTCCATTTAAAGCCAAATCCGAGCCCTCCCTGATCGGCAGGTTTAGAAACACCATAAAAACTGGTGGATTCTTCAGCAATCATCAATGTGCCGGGACGACGTTCATAGACAATTGAATTCAGGTGTTTGATAAATTCAATTGCTTCAAGGTTTTCTCTGCCGCCATAGCTATTTGGTAGCCACTCTCCCTCGTCTCTTGAATAGTCAAGATAGAGCATGGATGCCACAGCATCAACACGAAGGCCATCTATATGATATTTGTCGAGCCAGAAAAGAGCATTGGCAATAAGAAAGTTGCTGACTTCTTTTCTGCCGTAATTGTAGATAAAAGTTCCCCACTCAGGGTGGGAACCTTTTCTGGGATCTTCATGTTCATATAAGGCCGTGCCATCAAAACGACCCAAACTATGAGAATCCTTTGGGAAGTGGGCTGGAACCCAATCGAGAATGACGCCAAGACCTTCCTGGTGACAGCTGTCGACAAAAAACATAAAGTCCTCAGGGGTACCATACCTGCTGCTCATACTGAAAGGGCCGGTGACCTGATATCCCCATGATTCATCAAGGGGATGCTCCATAACGGGCATAAGTTCAATATGGGTGAACCCCAGTTTCTTTACATAGGGAATCAGTATGGCGGCGAGTTCCGTAAAGGTAAGAAAACGTTCAGGGTTTTTAGGGTCACGTTGCCAAGATCCAGGATGAACCTCATAAATAGTCATGGGACTATCATATGGATTGGCGTCTTTTTTTGCATTTTGCCATTCGGTATCTTGCCACTGGTAATGATCCAGGTAGCGAACCGTTGAAGCTGTTTTAGGCCGATGTTCGCCATAAAATTGAAATGGGTCGGACTTTTCAAGGATATCTCCTCGAGTGGTGCGAATCTCAAATTTATATATTTCGTTTTCTCCAATTCCAGGAAGGAAAAGTTCCCAGATGCCGGAATTTCCAAGGCTACGCATGGGGTGAACCCTGCCGTCCCAGTTATTGAAGTCGCCAAGCACGGAAACTCTTGTGGCAGAGGGTGCCCAGACACGGAAAATGGTTCCATGGATTTGGGAATACATACCGGGATGAGCACCTATATGATTGTAAAGCTCATAGTTGGTACCAAAATTAAAGAGGAATCTATCCTCTTCGTTCAGTATGGGCATAAACCGATAGGGGTCGTTAATTGTTTTTTCGACGCCATCTTTATAAATAATTTGGTATTGGTAGGTGTAGGGATCCAGATTCTTATCGGTAACTGAACCACGATCAATGGTGGCTTCGAATATTCCCTCGGCACGAACTCTTTCCATGGGAATAATCTGTCCATCAATCAGGAGAGAAACAAATCTGGCATAGGGCTGAAAGCAGCGAATGAGGGCAGAATGTTTGTCATGTTCAGAAAAATGGACACCCAGAACTTGAAAAGGATCATAATGTTCTGCGCGGAGGAGGCGATCAATTGGTTCGTTGGTATCCATGGGTAACCCCTAGGCAATAGAGAGCAAGGAAAAATGGCTGTTTTTCTTTAAGATTAGCAAATCTGTTAAGGAAAACATAGGTCTAAATGAGCATGAATAAAAATTGTTCGCTCCGTTAAGCTAATATTCTCCTTTGAACACTGCTTGACCATCATTGAATGGATCTGTTATTGTGAATATAAGAGATTATTAAAATAAAGGAATGTGTGTATATTGCGTTATATTTAAGAAGATTAGGAACTGATATGGATAGTAAAGAAAGACCCATTATAGACACTCTGACAGGGACATTTCTTCTGTCCACGCCACAGATGCCGGATCCCAGGTTTTCTGAACAGGTTATCTATATTTGTTCCCATGGACATGAAGGTTCCGTTGGAATCGCTATTAATAAGCCAAATCCAGCGTTGCTACTAAAAGAGGTCCTACTTAGCAATAATCTTCCCGTACCTGCTGATTTGAATGTTCCTGTCCATATTGGAGGGCCGGTTGAGCCGGATTCTGCTTTCATTCTCTATCAATCGGATTATGTTACTGAGCACCATCTTGAGGTGAGTTCTACTGTGTATTTAACGAGAAATACCAGTGTTCTTGAAGATATCGCTAAGGATCGGGGGCCCGAGAAGTTTCTCTTTGCCGTCGGGTATGCAGGCTGGGGCCCAGGACAACTGGAACAGGAATTGCTGACACAGGGATGGCTGACCATTCCAGCTCAGGATTCTATTATTTTTGATGTTCCCGACGATGAAAAATGGCGTCGGGCTGCTGCAATTTATGGTATTGATATCTCAATTTATCAAGATCATATAGGCAATGCCTGATCGCTCCTTAGAACTTTTTCTATATAATTTAAAATGTAACTATTCACCGAAATTGAGTTTGAGTCGGAATTGCATAACGAATACGCTGATAGGAAACTGGGGACATGACCCAATTCGTCTTTATCTTTTGAATTGGGATCGTGTCCCCCGATTCCAAATAAATAATAATTATGGCTGATATTAAAGAAATATTTGAATGCACCCAATGCGGGTATTGCTGTCATGGCGAAACCACCGTTTCCCTCGATAAGACGGATCAGAAACGGATGGTTGATGCCCTTGGTCTTTCAGAGGCAGAGGTAAGGGAAAAATACTGGCGTGTTACCGGAAATGTGGTGCAGATGAAGATTGTTGATGGTCACTGTATATTTTATGATAAGGGCTGCACGGTACATGGGGGACGGCCATGGCGCTGTGCTCAATGGCCCATGCATCCTTCAATGATTGCTGACAAAAATAACTATACAACCATCAGCGAATCCTGTCCCGGGATCAATACCGAAATATCCTATGAGGAATTTTGTCGTATTTTTAAGGAACTTATTGATGAGCAGGCTATCATCCACTGCTAAAAACTATGAAGATCGAAGTACCTTTTCTGGGTAAAACAAAGGACTCTTTTATTGAAGAGGGAATCAAAGAGTACGGTGGTCGTCTCAAACACTATACTGCTCTACATATATCGATTTTAAAACCAAAAATAAAGAAAGGCTGGACATCAGAGCAGGAGCGGCAGGAAGAGGGGCGTCTTTTGCTCGCTTCACTTCCCACTGCAACTGTTAAAGTGGTACTGGATTCCAGTGGTAAGCAGTTGAGTTCTGTAGGACTTGCGGAGCGTATTTCTGCCTGGGAGCTGGAAGGACGTAAACAGGTTGCTTTTTTAATTGGCGGGCCCACGGGCCACTCCGATGAAGTTCTCACTCAGGCAGATTTTCTTCTTTCTTTCTCTCGGATGACCTTTACACATGATATGGTACGCATGTTTTTGATGGAGCAGTTGTATCGCGCATACACAATAAAGGCTGGGGAAAAATATCATAAGTAGTTAATGAGAATGAGGACGTGGGTTGGATATATTGTGTTATCCCCCTGATCGAAATCACGGCTACCCGATTGTGGTTGTTTGCCACCGTAATTCAGAAGAGGCAGTTAGGATCTGATTCCTGAGATTCGGTTACTCGGTTCAGTACCCCTTGGGGTGAAAAAAACGTAACTATTCACCGAAATTGAGTTTGAGTCGGAATTGCATAACGAATACGCTGGTAGGAAACTGGGGACATGACCTAATTCGTCTTTGTCTTTTGAATTGGGATCGTGTCCCCCGATTC
>Ga0075120_10000497_pt1 | contig 32469 bp, 34 predicted proteins | sample AntAceMetag02UKL_FD_69792 | JGI IMG/M metagenome (GOLD analysis project Ga0075120, IMG submission 69792) | Saline lake microbial communities from Ace Lake, Antarctica - Antarctic Ace Lake Metagenome 02UKL | ecosystem: Environmental > Aquatic > Non-marine Saline and Alkaline > Saline | place...
TCTCACCAAAGCAGAGGGCAAACTTCAGGCGCCAAATCGCAAACCTCTATCGTAGCGGGAAGATAAGTATCAATCAAAAACAAAAGATGGATTCCCTCCTTGATCACGCATCACATATCGCAGACGAACACTTTCTTCGTCTTTCAAAGATAGTCCCGGAAGGGGGTGAACTCATGCTTCCCGGGACAACTGAAAATAGTGCATTATGCCAACATCAAGGGGACTCGCGTGCAAAGAAGTTCTTTAACTTTCTTGGGGTCAATTTTGATAATAAAGAAAACGTTTCGTAATGGGATTATGGTCATTTCTATTTGGAAAGAAGCAACAGACACGCGCCCCCGTATATGTTCAATACCCTCCTGAATCCAGGGCGGTTCCCATTCGTCTGCCATCCAATAAAGTAAATGACAAGGATTTTTGGGAAGCGCAGAAAAAGCGAGTAAAAAAAGGCATTGACGACCAACACGAAAAATTCAGCAAATACGCTTAACCGCAGATTAATTGCTTGTTTTAATTTTTATTCCCTCTCCAGTTTTTAATACGGTTAATAAACCTACTTTAAAATAAAATAGGAAAATAATAAAATGTCACTAGTTGATGATGCAGTTAAGTGCTGTAGTCCGACAAGTGCGCCACAGTTCCTTGCGTCAGTTCCGCAAAGGAGTGTTGGCCAGATGGCAATGTATGTCATCCTTCTTGGGCTTTTGCCACTTATTGGTAGCATAATCGGAGGAGCTATAGGATGGGGCGGACTTACGTGGGGCGTTGTCTCAGGTATATTCGCACTTGTAACATGGGTGATTGTCGTTCTTGGAACGGGATTTGCTTTGAGCGCTTTTGGCTCAGGTATTGTTGGAAAGAAACTCAGTTTTGAAGAAGCGACAACAGTTGTCGGCTACGCCGCAACACCAGCCATAATAATCGGTTTTATAACTGAGATTATAGCTGGTCTTGGAATCGGTCTTGCGCTTGTTTCGGCAGCAATCGGCTTTGTTGCACTAATCTATGTGGCCTGGTTACTCTTCATGGGTAGCGGATTGAGATTCGGAAAGAACGCAGCACTAGGGTTTACTGTACTTGCAATAATCCTCTTTATAATCGTCTCGTTTGTAATCGGACTTATTGAGGGTGCAATAATAACTTCCCTTATCTGGGGCAATGCCATGCAGTACGCAAATAACCTAGCGGCAACAAAATCTGCTCTCGGAGCTTATGGCGGCGGATATAGCGGCAGTTACTTTACGTACTAAGGAAACTTTTATTTTTTGAAAAAAGCAGGTCGATTTACGGCCTGCAACTATTTATTCTTTTGCCCTTATTTTACTTTAGGATTACCCTACAATCTCGCCAGACTCGACTTCCTTGTCAGGTGTGAGAACAGAACATCCAGATTTACATCCTGCGGCAAGAAGCATGCCTTGTGACTCAACGCCCCTTATTTTGGCGGGTTTTAGGTTTGCAATTATTACAATCTTTTTTCCAACAAGCTCTTCAGGCTCGTAGCTTGCCTTGATTCCCGCAACTATCTGGCGCTCTTCTCCGCCGACATCAATCTTTAGGACGATAAGTTTATCTGCATTTGGATGCGGGTTTGCTTCCTTGATTTGGGCTACTCTTAAATCAAGCTTCTCGAAATCTTCAAATGTTATTTGTTCTTTTGCCTCCGTTTCCTCACTATTGCACGTGCATTCCATTTTTGCTTTTTCCTTTTTCTTTAGTTTTTCAATCTGCTTGTTGATGTCTGCCTGTTCTATTTTTAAGAATATTGGTGAGGGTTTTGATATCTCGTGGCCTGCTTCTAAGCCCAGCTCTTTTGCGTCATCCCACTCACCAGCAGTTTTAATCTGCTCAAGAATCTTTGCTGAAGAATCCGGAAGGAACGGTCTTGCCATAATTGCGAGCGAGCGTGCAAGGTTGACTGATAAGTTTATTGTGTTTTCAGGACTTATCGCACCGTCTTTCCAGGGCTCCTTTTTCTGGAAGTACTCGTTTCCTGCTCGCGAGAGCGCCATAATCTCCTTTAATGCCTCAATAAAGTTGAAATTCTCTAAAAATTCAGTGACTCGGACATGCGAGTCTTGGAGTTGCTTGATAATCTGCTCGTCTTCTAAAGAGAGTTTAGTTAGTTCAGGAACCCTGCCGTCAAACTTGCTTGCGCAGAATGAAAGAGCACGATTTATGAAATTGCCGTAGTTTCCAATAAGCTCTGAATTGACCTTCTCGCCAAATGACTGCCATGAAAAGTCTATGTCCTGGTCAAGAGCCGCAGCTGAGATTAAGAAATACCTTAGGTAATCAGAGGGAAATGCTTCAAGATAATCCTTAATCCATACGACGTGATTGCGGGATGTTGACATCTTCTCCCCTTCAAGTGTGATAAAGCCTCCTGCACAAAGCGCAGCAGGTGGTGGCAGCTCGCCCTGTCCCATAAGCATTGCCGGCCAGAAAAGCGCGTGGTGGTAGATGATGTCTTTTCCAATGAAATGAACAACCTTTGACTTCCAGTAGTCCTTCCAGCCTTCAGGCAAAAGTTCCTTTGTAAACGAGATATATGCAATGGGGGCATCAAACCAGACATAAGTAACTTTATCTTCTGTTCCAGGTATCTTAACGCCCCACGGGAGCTCTCGGCTTATATCCCAGTCGGTAAGTTCAGGAATCCAGGAAAGCGCGTAGTTTCGCGCATTGCTTGATATGCCTTTGTTATCCTCAAGATACTCTTTTAGTCTGGGTCCGAATGTTGAAAGCTTAAAGAAGTAATGTGTCGTATTTTTTGACTCCGGGATGGCTCCGCAATTTGCGCAACGCGCGTTTGTGAGTTCGCCTTGCGCTAAATGCCTGCCACAATTCTCGCAATGGTCTCCGCGCGCATCTTTTCCACAGTGGGTGCAGGTCCCGACAACATACCTATCAGGGAGAAACCTCTTGCAGTTGGGACAGAATTGCTGGGTTACCTCTTTTTCAAATATAAGGCCTTTGTCCGATAAGGTCGTAAAGAACTCTTGGGCAGTCTTATGATGGAGCTCGCGCGATGTCTGGGAGAAGTTATCAAAAGAAATCCCTATTCCCTTAAGGTCTGCGTCTATAAGTTTGTGATACCTATCTGCAATCACCTTAGGCGAAACTCCCTCAACTTCTGCTTTGATGACAATAGGCGTTCCATGCTCGTCTGTTCCGCTGACAAACTTCACATCCTCGCCCCGTGACCTAAGGAAACGCACGTATATATCCGCAGGTATGTAAGTCGAGCGGACATGCCCTATATGCATTGCCCCATTAGCGTAGGGGAGCGCCGATGTAACAAGAGTCTTTGTCATGGTAGATGTTATTATTGGTAGATATTAGTAGAATAAAGGCGAATTATTTGCGGGGGGCAGGATAAAAAACATTTGTGCGACATTTATATAGTCTATTTAAACCTTTTTATATAGGAAGCTTCTAACATATCGTTTTCTTCTTGGAAAAACAAGAGGTCTCCGGGGGACAGAAAACATATAATTCATAATAATTTTAGTGAAAAAAATGACCAATGTAAAATGGGATAAGAAACTTGAGAACCTAGTTGTTTCAGTGGACATACACGATAAGATAAACTTGGAGCAGTTCTCAAAGAAAGCAAAGGACATCGAATACGACCCAGATCATTTTCCTGGGGCAATTTACCGCATGAAAGAGCCACGCGTCTCGGCGCTTATCTTTTCTTCGGGAAAAATCAACTGCACCGGCGCTCGTCACTGGGACCAGATTCCGCTTGTCGTCGAACAGCTCAAAAAGAAGTTTAAAGAAGGCAATGTAAAATGTGACGTTATGGAAAGCAAAGTCCAAAACCTTGTTGTCTCTGCAAATCTTGGATATGAGGTAAATATTGACGTTGCGGCAACAGAGCTTGACAATGTCGAGTATGAGCCAGAGCAGTTCCCAGGCCTTATATTCCGTGTCGTAGAACCAAAGTGCGTAGTTCTTGTTTTCACCTCCGGAAAGATTAATGTTGTCGGAGCAAAAGAATGGGAATTTATCGACCAGGCAATCGAGCAGGTTGATAAAGCAATGCACGAAGTTGGCGCAGTAATGGAATAAACACGCTGACCTTTTTTTAATTATTTTATAACCCGACCCCCTTTTTGGGGGTATTATTTTCTATTTTGTTTTTTAGCTATTATTTGCAAAGTTAAACCCTTTTGGGGGGATTAAAAAAGGACTTTTTCTTATTAACAATAAAATGGGACAAAACGACGATACGCAAGAAGACGAGGTGCCTGGGGAATATACTCCAGATAGCGAGTTTATTAAAAATATCGTTGATTCAGATGAGGATAGCCTTCTTGAGGCTGACGCGTCCCAAGTTCAAGAGGTCTCCGGAGAACCCCCTGGAAAATTAAATGAGGATGTGGCTGCAATATGGGACGAGATTCCACGTTTCTTAAGCGAACACTGCAAAGAAGAGTTTGATCTTGTGGGAAGCCTTTATCCTGAAAAACGCTCAATAGTAATTGACTTCCAGGAGCTTGCGACATTCTCGCCGAATTTATCTGAAAGGCTACTTTCCTATCCTGATGAAGTTCTTCTGGAATTCAATAAGGCAATAGAAGCCGAAAGTCGTCATATCGCTTTTGCAAGAGACCATGAGGAAGAGATGCTTATCCTTGTAAGGGTAAAGAACCTTCCGCCTGAAAGTGAGCTTATGGTCCGCGATTGCGTCTCACGCTATCTTGGAAAGATGTTTGCACTTCAAGGTCTTGTCACAACAACAACTGACGTTCTTCCAAAGGTTTGGAAGGGTGTTTTCAGATGTAAAAAATGCGAGCATCTTGTAGAGGTCGTCCAACCAAAAAAAGGACTCAAAAAGCCATCTAAATGTCCTGATTGTGAACGGTTCACAGACTTTGAACTTGAGGAAGATCAATCACGATATATAGATTTCCAGAAAATCCAGATACAAGAGCCGCTTGAAATTCTAAAGGGTGGAGACCAAGCAAAACGAATCTCAGTCTGGCTTGAAGAAGATCTTATAAAAAAGAGGATAGTTCCTGGACAAAGGATAGTCATAACAGGCATCCTGCGACTTGAAGAGGCAAGTTCGGGAAGGGGGAAACCCAAACAGAGCACAGTCTATCAAAAGTTCATTGATGCAAATAACATTGAGTTTACAGAACATGAATTTAGCGAACTTGAAATAACAGAGGAGGAAGAGGCTGAGATAAAAGCTCTTGCAAGCGACCCAATGGTGTATGATAAGTTAATTAAATCCATAGCTCCTTCCATTTATGGCCACAAAGAGGCAAAAGAGGCAGTCATGCTACAACTTTGCGGCGGCTGCGCAAACAAGAACCTACCTGACGGGACAAAAATAAGAGATTCTATCCACATACTCATGATAGGTGATCCAGGAACGGCAAAATCACAGATTCTAAAATATGTCAATCGCCTTGCGCCAAAGTCACTTTACGTTTCAGGAAAATCGGCAACGGGTGGAGGTCTTACTGCAATTGCAGAAAAGGATGAATTCGGAGAAGGTGGCTGGGTTCTAAAAGCTGGAGCACTTGTCCTGGCATCAGGCGGCATGGCCTGTATCGACGAATTTGATAAGATGAGTGAGGAAGACCGCTCGGCAATCCACGAAGCTCTTGAACAGCAAACAGTATCTGTTGCAAAAGCAGGGATTATAGCAACATTTAGGGCAGAGTCTGCAGTCCTTGCCGCAGCAAACCCAAAGTACTCAAGATACGACCCATATAAACCTCCGGCAGAGCAGTTTAATATACCTGCTTCCTTAATCTCCCGTTTTGACCTCATCTTCCCGATTAAAGACGTTTTAGATGAAAAACGTGATAAGAACTTAGCCGAGCATATACTAACTGCACATAGATATTCTCAGAAAAAGGCGCAAAACCCTGACGCTTCTGATATCAAAGCAGAAGCACAATTAGTTCCGGTTATCAGAGGCGATATCTTAAAGAAATATTTTGGATACGCAAGAAAGAACTGTCATCCCATACTCTCTGATGAAGCGTTTAAGCGAATAAAGGATTATTATGTCGAGTTAAGAAAGCGCGCAAGCGGAGGTTCTGTTCCCCTTACCCCACGACAACTTGAGGGTCTTGTACGTCTTTCTGAAGCCTCGGCAAAGGTGCGTCTTTCTGATACCGTTGAACTCTCTGATGCAGATCGCGCAATAAGCCTTGTTGAGTTCTATTTGCGAGAACTTGGAATGGAGGATGAAAACGGAGGATTTGACATCGACCGTGTGATGACAGATCATCCAAAATCAAAGCGTGACAAGCTAACAAATGTACGGCGCATAGTTGAGAGCCTGCAAAACGAATATGAAGTCGTTCCAATGGACCGCGTCATTGAAGAAGCAGAAACCGCATATAATATTGATAAGCATGCAGCAGAAAAAATAATCCGCGAGCTCCTTGAAAACGGAGACCTTTTTGAACCTAGGCAAGGCCACCTAAAAGTTGTAAAATAGGAGTTACGTAATGAATAAGATAGCTTTTTTCTGCCTCCTTTTTGTCGCAACAAGCGCGCTTGGAATTTATGTTGGTGCAAGTTTTATCCCACAAGTTGGTGACATAAACCCTATGACGGGGGGTGATGTTGACGACCCATTCGGGGCGGCATATCTTCTTTTGGTTATAGCTATCGGGACAATAGTCCTTCTTTTAGTCCTTAAGTATTATAAGGGAAACATACTCTACAGGCTCTTTGAAGTATATATTATATTTGTAGGAACTCTTGTTGTGTGGGACACCCTCTTTTTTGATTTCTTTAATTTTACGGGCCTAGAAAGCGAATCTGCCTACCTTCTATTAACATTTGGCTGCGCGCTTCTCTGTGTCCTTGCAAGATTTGTTTGGCGCAACTTTTTTGTAAAGAATATCACCCTTGCAATCGCAATAGCAGGGGCCGGGGGCGTCCTTGGTGCGATGGTTGGAATAGTCCCTGCACTTATTCTTGCACTTGTACTTACCGCTTATGATTACATCTCTGTCTTTAAGACAAAACACATGGTCGGTCTTGCAGACGGGGCGATTGAAAACGACCTTCCAGTAATGTTTCAGACCAGCTCAAAAGGCATAAAGACTGGGGCAAGAAAGAAAAAATCATCAGGTAAAGGTGGCGACATCATAGCTCTTGGGACAGGAGATATTGCAATCCCGCTGATCCTTTTTGTCGGCGTGCTCAGGTCAACAGGCAGTTTTGGACTTGTTATCACAACAGTTATCGGCGCACTTTTAGGCCTGGCATTTACGATATATTATGTAACTAACGTAAAGAGAATAGCCCTTCCAGCTCTTCCCCCAATAATAGGTGGCAGTGTAGTTGGATTGGGTATAGGGTTTCTCCTTTTTTCAGTATAAGGAAAAAATAATCCCTAAAGCTTTTTATTCAGGCTCACTCAAATATCCCGCAACCTGTTGGGGATGTTTCAAGGAAACTTGACGCAGTGCAAGCCGGCACTAGTTCCCATGGGTAGAAGCCTACATGTTAAGGCTTAGCTTTGGCTATGCATACTGTGGGGAAAACAAGGACAAACTTAGCTTTAGCTATTGTAAAAATGAAAGAGAAAAAAACATTTGTAAATGTACCGGAATACAAAAAAGCTCTTGCTAATTGGGGCTTTAAGTTTGAGGCTATAAGGAAACAATTTGTAATCTCGGGTGCATACTTGCCAAAAGAATATTCAGGTCTTGCAGCAGAAATCTCGCTTGAGGGTCCTCTAAATTCGAATATATCCTCGCTGGGAAGCGTTACATATTATGTTCGCCGGGGGGACGGTTATGAAAAGACAAAAAGTCCTGACCCAGACTTTAAGCGATATGTCGAAAAGATTCTTGAAGACGGGGCAAAGCAGTCTATGCCAAAAATGATACCTACTTAAGTTATCCTTGGGGGATAAAATTATCCTACGATAACTACAAGTACTTTAATGTGCTATTATTACCGCTTGCAAGGACAAGGCAATTGGATCTTAACTGCCCCTTTTGTCCCCTTGCAGGCACCTTTCGCAAAGGAAGGGAGGCGGACTAATTTGGAGAAGTGTGCCTTAGCTCTCGTGCGCCGCGCGAGAGCGGGCCTCACTCTTACTATTAATGTGTGAATGTAGTGCCTGAATGGGATGAATATCAAAAAGGGTCTCATTCTTGATATGTTTATATTATATAAACTTATATATTATATAAACTTATATAATGAAATCTGATGTATTGCATTATCCACGCCTTGATACAGTGATGATGGTTGAAGAGACTCTAAAGAATAGTGGGGAATATCCAAACAAGCGACAACTTTGGATGCAATTGCCAAAGAAGACTATGTACCAAACATTTAATCTGATACTTGACTATTTAGAGGATTCTGGAAAGATAGCAATAGATAAAGACGGGGCTATTCTTTGGACACATAACCCCAGATTGCTCAAAACCTCGGTTAATGCACGGTGAGGACTTCTGAAAAGAGAATTGAAGTCCACTTTGCAGATAAGGGGCTCAAAGAAGCCTTTGACTCTCTGGCAAAAGGCAGAGGCGAAGAACAGGAAGTTTATGACATGATAGTCAGAGCTCTTGACAAGCTAGAAACAGACCCTTTCATTGGGGAAAGATTTAGAATTAAGCTCATACCTAGAGAATACTTACGGAAATACGGTATTGATAACCTTAAAAGTCTATGATTTAAGTGATTCCTGGAGACTCGTTTATACTGTAGTTGGTGATAAGCTTGTGGTAGTCTCTGTGATACTAGAGTGGATGACCCATAAAGAATATGAACGGAAGTTTGGTTTTGGATAAGTTAAAGGTCCTTTTTAACAATATCCACTTGCTCTTTACTGCCAATATAAATTGGCGTCCTGTGAGCTATTTTCTCTGGAGGTATGTCAAGTATCCTAGTTCCCTTATCATCAATCGCATTCCCACCCGCTTTTGTTATGATATATGCCATGGGATTGCATTCTATTACTAGACGAAGCTTGCCACGCTCCATTTTTTTGTTTTTCGGGTAAAAGAATATTCCCCCATAAGTTAGAATCTGATTTATGTCCCCGACAAAAGCACCGCCATATCTTAGCTTAAGGCCCGCCTCAAAGAACTTATCCTTTAGTGCCAAGTCCTTTTTATCCCAGCCGTCGTTTGCCCCGCCAAAGCTGTAAAGCTTGCCGGGTTCAGGTATTGTTATACCCTCTTTTGCGAGGAAAAAATCCTTTTTATCTTCATGATAAAGATATTCTGAAACGCCTTTTTCTGAGGCAAGAACAATACTTGTTAATGGTCCATACATCACATAAAAGGCACAGTTCATGTCTTTTCCTGCGATTAATACGGAGTCCTTATCTTTTCCGTCATATATCCCGATTATTGTACCAAACATATTGTTGCTCTTTATGTTTGAAGACCCGTCAAGTGGGTCCATTGTAACAACATATCGCCCTGTCCCCATTGTCGCCTGCTCCTGTTCTTCAGAAAGAACTGCTTTTACTTTCCCCCTGTCAATGAGCTCTTTTGTTAGGACTTTGTCAGCCCAGACATCAAGCTTTTCCTGCTCCTCGCCATAAACATTTTTTGTTCCTGCAAGACCACGCTTATCTGGAAATGTGCTTCGCATATCCGCCGAAACCTTTGCTAATGTTGAAATTATATCAACAATATCTTTTTCCATCCATGAGATGTCCTGGGTCAGTGTTTTAGGAGTCATTTTAAAGGGATTAAGAAGAGGATTTTTATTATCCTAATAGTTAAAGTCCCGAACTTAAAAAAGGGGAATATTTTTAAAATTTAAAATGAATCCAAAAATAGGGCCAGTAGAAATAAAGGTTCCCGCAAGCGTTCCGGAAAATGCAAAGGATGAATATATTGCAAACTATCTCGAGATTACAAAGGGGACAGGGAGACTCATGCTTTTTGCAGGCGACCAAAAAGTCGAACACCTTAATAACGACTTTTACGGGAAGGGAATAGCTGAGGATGACGCGAACCCAGAGCACCTTTTTAAAATCGCAAATGAGGGTGAGATAGGGGTTTTTGCAACCCAAATCGGACTTGTCGCACAATACGGCATGGACTATCCCGATGTTGCCTACCTTGTCAAAATCAATTCGAAAGCCAATCTTGTCAAGACAGACCAAATGGATCCGTATTCAGGAGCCTGGATTGATATCCCACAGGTCGTTGAGCTAAAGAACAACTCAAAACTAAAGATTGTTGCCGTCGGGTATACAATATATCTTGGAAGCGAGTACGAGCGCGAGATGCTAAGGGAAGCGGCTCAAATAGTCTATGAGGCTCACAAAAATGGTCTTGTCGTAGTACTCTGGATTTATCCTCGTGGAAAAGCTGTAACTGACGAAAAAGACCCACATCTTATTGCCGGGGCAACTGGTGTTGCGGCATGTATCGGTTCAGACTTTGTTAAGGTCAACTACCCAAAAAAGGAGGGTGTTGATTCTGCTCAGGCGATGAAAGAAGCAGTAGTTGCGGCAGGGCGGACAAAGGCTGTTTGTGCAGGCGGCTCTGCAACGGATGTAACAAAGTTCCTCCAAAGACTTTACGACCAGATTCATGTGAGTGGCGCGTGGGGCAACGCGACAGGAAGAAACATCCACCAAAAACCCTTAAAAGAAGCTATTGCAATGTGCAACGCAGTTTCAGCAATAACGTTTCATGACAAGAATGTTGATGAGGCTATGGCGGAATACGAGCGTGATTGCAAGTAATCACCCGTCACCTTCAGCAAGGCCTGATACTAAATCAGTTACGTCGTGGCCTTCGCAGGAATCGTTTGCGCCTTTTCTTACTTTTGCAAGGCGATTTTTAATATGCTCGCGCTCCGACGACATTTTTTCCTCTTCCTTTTTACTTCGTGAAAAGGGATTTAATTTCATTTTAAGATATTAGGGGAAAGGAAATAAAAGCAGTAGGATTTTAATGTGAGAAAAATCAAAAAGAGGGCAATGGAGACTCTTCCCAAGGTAACTGTTATCATACCGAGCCTAAATGAGGCAAAAGGCATTGGCAAGTGCATAAAGTCTATTCTTGATGGGGCGCTTAAGCCTTTTGAAATAATCCTTGCAGACAGCCATTCTAAGGATGGGACAGATGATATCGCAAGAAAGCTTGGTGCAAAAGTCATTTACACCCCAAGGGGGGGACCAGGAATCGCACGTAATGTGGCTGCAAAAATTGCTAAGGGAGATATTCTTGCTTTTACTGATGCGGATACAGTTGTTGCGAATGATTGGATAGAAAGGATAGCAAAAAACTTTGCAAATGATAAAAAATTGTGGGGTGTTGGCGGCATCCAAAAGCCTTTTGATGGGCGGATATGGGATGAATTCCATTATGCGATACAATTAAACATACTCCCGCGAGTAGGAAGCTTCATTGGAATGGGTGCACTGTCTACTGCAAACTGCGCGTATCGCAAAGACATATTCCTTGCAATAGGCGGCTTCGATGAAAGTCTTAGTATGTTTGAAGACGGCGAACTCTCGCACCGTATGTTAAAAAAGGGGAAGTTAATAGTTGATGGAAAACTCATAGTTAACACATCTGCAAGAAGGATGCAACAAATCGGGATAATACGACTAAATGGTATGTATTTAAGGGCCTTTATTAGTCTTATGGGCAATAAACCCATAATAGAGCCTTACTTTGACACAATTGAGCACTAAACTAAAATTACATCCATCCATTATAGGATTTGCCGGATTTTCTCAAAATTTTAAAATTAATTCCATCCACCATACCTTTTTATAAGTAGTCCATACATTTAGTAGTATCAATCGTAAATGAGTTTGTGGATTAAAATGGCTGGAGAGACAAAAAAAATATCAAAAAGAGAATTACCTCTGTGTGATGATATTGGTAAACAAGCAAAAGAGATTTGCAAAGTTACTAAAAACATCATAGAAACTGTGCGGGAACCTTGTATTGTACTTGATTCTGAGCTAAAGGTAAAGGTGGCTAGTCGCTCTTTTTATAAACTATTTAAAGTCGCCCCTAATGAAATTACGGGTCATTCGATTTATGATTTGGGTAGTGGGCAATGGAACATGCCCACCCTGCGAAAGTTGCTAACAGATATCCTTACAAAAAATAAGCGCGTTAAGGATTATAAGATAGAATGTGATTTCCCCAATATCGACAAGAGGGAGCTCTTAGTAAATTCCCGGCGCATACGCCCAACAGATACAAAATCACAAATGATTCTGCTTGCTATAGAAAATATACCTAGTTGTAACGATACCAAACACAAAGCAATGAAGAAAAAACTTGATGAATTAGAGCGATTCCAGAAATTAGCAGTTGCCCGAGAGCTTAAGATGATTGAACTAAAGACTAAAATAAAGGAACTAAGCTTGATAATACTAGAGCTAAACGGAAATAAAAAATAACACATATGGTTAAATTAAAGAAAAAACTGATTGGTCTAGCTAAAAATATCTCTAATAATGGTGCGGATTTAGCTAAATGCAAGGGTATTTTCCCAGTAGTTTATGGGGAAAAGGATTCAGCGCTGACAAACGACCTGGAGGTCTTCATGGATAATGTAGTCTGTATGAGCTGATGTAGCTTAATTTGCCAGCTTAGCGAGATTGACCTAAGTTGCTGTAGTACTCGTGATTTTAACATAGGTGGGTGCTGGTATATTGCTTAGAATAATGAAAGCCAGGGCGGGACGATAAGGTGGATGTTTCCTTAACGCATATGACCTTTGCGTGAGCTGGAGGCTCTGCTAAGACTTGTGTGATAATTAAAGAAAGCCCCCGGCGGGATCCGAACCCGCGACCTCGTCCTTACCAAGGACGCGCTCTACCAGGCTGAGCTACGGAGGCATGCAAATGATTTGTGTTAAGGAAACTGGCTTAATTTGTACTTCTCAGAATAAAAAGAATACTTAGGCTTAAGTTCCTTAGAGGTAGATTACGATTATTCCGAAAATTATCAGAATCGAGCTTAGGAGATACCGGTTCTGAATAAAATCCATTAGTCTCTTTATCCTCTTTTGGGTGTTTGACTTGTACCTATAAAGCGCGAGGAATGTCACAATATAAGGCAGAACAAATATACTTGAATACAAAATTACTACTGCAATATTATCAAGCATGCTCATCCCTGCCGAAAGGACTTTTAGGATTACGATAAAATAGGGTATTGCAAAAGGCAAACAGGCAAGAATCCAAAGGACGCCTAAAATAAAATATTTAAGGATACCAGAACCCTCGGGAGGGATATTCTTTTTGGCCTTAAGTTCCCTTTTTTCTTCTTTTTTCTTATTCTCGCCTTTTAGCAGGATGTAAATTCCATATGCTATTAGCCCCAGGCCGACCGCCCAGATTATATAATCAAGTATTGCAGAATCAAGCGCACTGAAATGTGCTTCAATCTCGGTTATAAAGAAAAGAAGCACTACTCCAAAAAGCACATATATGACAAAGTAAGGTACGATAAATGCTATAAACTTTGCCAGCGGGCGCTCTTCGGAAAATATCTTAAAGATTATGATAAATGTCAGTGGGTCAAGTGAGTCAAATAGAGCAAGTCCGCCTATACCAAGAAGAGCGGCGATTCCAAACATTGGGAACTTAAGCCGAGCTTTAAGATAAATCGATTTGCCACTACTTGTTAGTAACTCTAAATGAATGCCTTTTATATATGATTTTGAGCCTTTTTCTTCTTTACCGCGTTAAGCTAACAAAAACCCAATTTATAACAAAAAGAATTTTAAGATGCTCCCGATAAATACTTCAGACATGGCCCAAATTCCAGAAAGTATTCCGGAGAGTATATCAGAGGTAAAAGAATATTGTGCAAACTGCGGACGCGTGCTTGGGTCTGGCGCAAGATTTGTCAAGGCAACAATCGAGCAGGTGGAACGCGAAGGCGAGCGTGCAATAGTCGATTGTGATGCGCGCCACTTCTGCGAGGAATGCGCAAAAAAGGGGCTTTATGTGACTATCGCCTCACCACAGGTCCTTGACGATGGGGACTGAAAATAAAATAGGCATCAAGACTTATCTCTCAAAGACACCTGGAACGGGTGGAAAGATAAAGACTAGTTGCGAGGATTTCTTAGTAGAAGAGATTACACCAGCAGGTGTTGCTCTTGAGTACGGTAAAGAAAATAAATTTAGCGACCTTGATGGTGAGTATACTCATTTTACAGTTGAAAAAGAGAACTGGGACTCTATGCGCGCGGCAAAGATGATTGCAAAGGCTGCAGGGGTTTCCCAAAAAAGAGTCAATTATGCCGGGACAAAGGACAAACGCGCAAGAACAACGCAACGAATGTCCATTTGGAAAGTCCAGCCTGAAAAGCTCCAAAAAATCTCCTTTGAAGGTCTTGTTCTAAAGGATTTTTCAAAAAGCTCGGTTCAGGTGGGACTCGGAGAACTACTTGGAAACCGCTTTAGTATAGTAATTGAAGACGTATCAAAGGACGCAAAAACGCGAGTGGGCACAATTGCAAAAGAACTTAATGGGAAGGCACCAAACTTCTTTGGACCACAAAGATTTGGCAACCGCGCAAACAACCACCTGATAGGAAAAGCTCTGCTGTTAGGTGACATAAAGGGCGCGACAATGGAATTTCTTACAGGTGAAGGAGACAACAGGGAAGATACTGCCCTTGCAAGAAAAAACCTAAAAGAAACCCTTGATTATAAACGCGCTTTTGAAGAATTCCCAAATTATTTAGGGTACGAAAAGGCAATAATCAATAGTCTTGCAAAGGAGCCAACTGACTTTGCGCGCGCACTTAACACTCTTCCAAAGAAACTAAGAACCATGTTTATCCATGCGTATCAGGGCTATTTGTTTAACTCTGCGCTTTCCGATTGCCTACTGGAAGGTAATGTTCCTAAGGAACTCCCCCTTGTCGGAACAAATATCGCACCCACACCCGAAATGGAAGAGATTCTTTCTAAGGACGGAGTGAATCAGGATTCATTTAGGCTGGCAAGGCTGCCCACTCTTGCAAGTGAAGGGCAAGTGCGCGAATCTATGATGGAGTTTAACGATCTGTCGGTTCTTGATTTTAATGAGAGCGCATCAAAAATAACAGTAAGGTTTTCCTTAGGGCCTGGGCGATACGCAACAACGCTTCTAAGGGAGATAACAAAAAACTAAACTCTTTTAAATGGATGTAATATTTCTTTTATTTGTTCTTCTTTCATCACTTTTGATTTCTATTGCTACAATTGCCTCACTAAAAAAGAAGCTTTTTTCAATAGGGATATATGGAAAGGATATAAACAAGGAAGGCGAACCCAAAGTTCCTGAGGCTGGAGGTATTCTTCTCCTCCCTGCAATCTGGATATGCACGCTTGTACTCATAATCTTCTTTGGGGCAAACCCCATCTCTTACGCAATGCTCTTCCTTATCTCCTCGTTTTGTGCAATAGGCTTTTTTGATGACGGCTTCCATCTCTTTAAGAAGAACCCCAACTGGGCTTTTCATACCCTTGGGAAGGGGATTTTACTTTTGTTGTGCGCGGCAATATTCTCATTTATAGTATTTACGTATTTTGGGGGGGCAAGTGCTGCGTTTTTCGGAGCGGGTACCCTTTTGTTTGTCTTGTTCGGGACAATAATAATCGTTCTTTGCGCATCGTTCTCAAACTCTTTTGCCGGACTTAACGGCTGGGAAGTGGGAAGTTCTGTAATAATCATTGCAGGGCTTCTTGTTATGGCAATAGCGGCTCCTGAATACACAGAAACTCTTCTCTTTCTTTGCGTTATTGCCCTTGGCGCGGCAATAGGGCTTTTTTTCTTTAACAGGTATCCTGCAAAGGTCTTCCCAGGCGACTCAGGAACTCTTCTTTTGGGCGCTTTTATCGGTGCAATAATCCTTTTCCTGCCGCTTTTTCCGCTTGCATTGTTGCTTTTTATCCCGCATTTTATCGATATCGGCCTTAAGCTTGCAACAAACGGGCGGGATATCAGCCAAAAAAATGAACGGCCTTACGGGCAAAAAGGAAACTTATTATCTGTACCTGCTTCTGGAAGACTTGACTTTGCAAAGCTCATCCTAAAGCTCTTTGGTCCAAAAACCGAAAGGGGGCTTGTAACAATAATACTCTTTTTAGTTCTTTTAAACAGCTTTATATGGTGCAGCCTTTACATACTTCTTTCCTAAATATAAGGAAGCTTTTTTAGCGCCAACCTAGCAAATGAAAATTGGGATATTTACGGATACTTACCTGCCACAAGTAAATGGTGTTGCCTATACTATTGAGCTTTGGAAAAAGGGTCTTGAAAAAAGGGGACATGACGTATTTGTTTATTATCCAGATTCGGGGGATTACTATCCAAATGAGGGCGACGTACCATTAACCTCAATTCCTTTTGCAATGTATAAAGGATACAATATCGGCCTTCCGCAAAAAAGAAAAATCGAAAAGGATTTAGATGTCATCCATGTCCAGACACCAGCTGTTGTTGGACTTTTTGGAATAAGCTACGCCCGGCAAAAGGATATTCCGGCCATAATGACCTTTCACACACCTCCTGAGCTTTATTTTAAAGATATTATGCCCATTTCAAACGACTGGGTAAATGATTCACTCGAAGTGGCTTATTTTAAGTACGAAAAAAAGCTCCTTTCGCGATTCGATCTTGTAACTGCGCCTTCTGAAGTAATAATCGATATGTTAAAGGATCGAGCCGGCACGCGAATGCCAAGTTCCATATCCTTTTCAAACGGTATAGACACTGAGTTCTTTAAGGAAGATGGAGCCAAATCCTTCAAGAAAAAATATAATCTTAGTAGCGGCAAGCTAATAGGCTTTGCAGGCAGGCACTCAGAAGGAAAGCATGTTGAAGACCTTATCGGGATTGCAGATGACTTTGACGGGACTATACTAATCTCAGGTGAAGGCCCTTCGACAAAAAGATATAAGGCTCTTGGGAAAGGCAAAAAAAATATACAGTTCTTAGGTTTTCTTCCTAGAAATGACTTACGTGGTTTCTATTCAGCAATTGATATTCTCATCATGCCTTCAACGTGTGAGACTGAAGGGTTAGTCGTCCTTGAAGCAAATGCGTGTAATACTCCATGCGTTGGGGTGGATGTCCTTGCCCTTAAAAATACAATTAAAGGTGGAAGAAACGGTTATCACTACGCCCCGGGCGACAAAAAAGATCTCCTTGCCTCAATAGAAAAATGTTATTGCAACCTGGAGGGACTAAAAGAATCCTCTCGCAAGTTTGCAGAAGAGCGCTCCTTTGACGCAACAATTCTTAAGCTTGAGGACGCATACAAAACGGCAATAAAAGAGCATAAGTATCGGAGTAAACATGAAGGTCTGCGTATTTTTTGAAGGTGGCTCGGCGCTTAAAAAAAGCGGAGTGGGGGTCGCTGCAAGAAGGCATATAAAAGCTCTTGAATCTGCAGGAATAGAAGTAACGACAAATCCAAAAGAGGATTATGACGTGCTTCATATCCACACCATTTTTCCAAAAACATTAGTTGAGGCAAAAAGGGCGAAAAAAAGAGGAATCCCTGTTGTCATGCATGCACATACTCTTGAAGAAGATTCAAAAGACAGCTTTTTTGGTTCAACCACATTTTCACCGTTTTTTAGATATTATCTAAAACAGGTGTACTCGCAGGCAGATTACATAGTTACTCCAACAGAATTTTCAAGGAATGCTCTTCTTAAAGGATATGGCATAGACTGCCCTGTCCTCGCATTGACAAACGGCGTTCCTGAAAGCGACTTTGAAGTCGATCCAAAATTGGGGGAGGACCTTCGGGAAGAACTCGGTTTAAGTGGTGTTGTGGTTTTTTCAGTGGGTCATGTCTTTAAGAGAAAGGGTGTCGACACCTTTGTTGAAACTGCAAGACATTTTGATAATGACTTTGTATGGTTTGGTAACATTGCAAAGGCGGTAACAAAGGATAAAAATATGAAGCGCGCACTTTCAAATCCGCCGCCTAATGTAAAGTTTACAGGGTTTGTGCCTGATATCCACGCGGCCTACTCAGCTGGAGACATATTCTTCTTTCCGACACGCACTGAGACCCAAGGCCTTGTCATACTTGAGGCCTGGGCTGCAGGAAAAGCCGTTGTTGTACGCGACCTGCCTGTTTTTGAAGGGTGGATGGAATCCGGGAAAAACTGTATAAAAGTGCAGGATGAAAAGGATTTTATTCCAGTACTTAAAGAACTTATTAGGGACGAATCGCTTCGTTCTTCGCTCGGTGCAAGTGGCAAGGCAGAGCTTAAAAACCACAGTTTGGAAAGTGTGGGACTGAAACTTAAAGAAACTTATGGGGGGATTTTAAATGCATGAACTATTAAGCAAAAGGACTTTTGTATATTTTCTTTTGGCTTCAATCCTAATTTCTGCTGCTCTGCGGTTTTATGTCCCAGCCTCAAACGAGTTTCCAGTCAATTATGATTCTATTTATCATGCGAGGATTGGCGAACTTGTAACGCGCGATGGGTGGGTGCCAAGCGTCGATTTTACACTTGGAGGACGTCCGCACTTGTACCCGCCAGCCTACCATTTAACCCTCGGGTATGCGAGTCTTGGTACAGGAATCCCTGTTCTTGAGCTGGTAAAGTGGATTCTACCTCTTTTTTCCCTTTTAATCGGGATTAGTGGGTATTTTATAGCCAGCAGGCTTAGGGGAAAGGAAACTGGACTTATTGTTGCCGCCCTTCTTTGTACAATGCCATTTATTGCGATGCAGGCCTATGACAGCCCGCAGATAATCGGGCTTTTCTTTATTCCTTTTGGCATATATTTTTTCCTTAAAGGCAATTGCTGGGCGCCAGGCTGTATTCTCGCTCTTCTCTTTGTAACAAATTATTCGTCTGCCCTGATGTTTCTTGCATGTATCTTTTTCTTCTCTTTCCTTAAGCTGCGTGAAGGAAACCGCTGGCCGCTTATCTGGGTGGGGCTTAGTACTGCAATAGGCTTTGGAATAGCGTCCCCCTGGATTATTGCAACGGCACTAAGTTCAAGCGCGTGCCTTGATGTCTCAACTGCCGTTGCAAAGCTTGCAGGCAATGGTTGGTGGCAGCTAGCACTCCTTGCACCAGTACTTCTTCTAATCAGTTTTTTCATGATGCGATATGTCAAAAAGAGGCGAATGAGAAAGGGGATTTGGGACGATTATTCGCTTTTCTGGACAAGCGCACTTGTCTTGTCTTCAGTCCTTTTTGCACTATCAATCCCGTTCCCACAGCTTCACTCATACGACATGCTTTTGCTTTGGGGCTTTTCGTTGGCTTTTATGATTCCTGAGTTTGAGTTTTCGCGTGAAACTTATGCCATAATAATCGCAGTCCTTCTTTTGATGTGCGTTATTGTTGCTACAGTTCCTGCGCCCGCAGTCTCTTCTGATGACCTTTCTGCAATAAATTGGATAAAAGAAAACGTTCCTGCCGGAAAAGTGCTTGCCAATCCTGAGACATCTGGCGTCATAAATACAATTCTTCTAAACCCAAAAATCCAGACTGAGTTTGACCTCTTCCTTGAGTGCCTTCCTGACGGAGAGTCCTGGCTTGAGGCTTATTCTGCCCTTGAGACAACAAACCCTACGCTTGCTGAGGATATAATAAAGTCGCACGGGATAGATTATGTGCTTTTAGGCGAGCGCGACATTTACACATATAGCTTTGACGTTGAGAAATTCTCATGCATGGGAGAGGAAGTCTTTAGATCTGGAAACGCCGTTATCTATTCTTTTAGTACTTTTGAGTAAGTAGTTTCGATTTTTTTAACGACATTTTCCCATAAGAATTCTTCTGCGCGTTTTGGCGCTTTTTCTGAAAGCTCTTTTCTTAAAATAGAATCGTTTGCAACTCTTATCATCTCTTTTGCCAGCAGTTCTTTTTTAGGTGAAAATAGTATGGCTGCGCCCTTAGCAACAGATGGTATCGCACAGACATCAGATGCTATTATCGGGCATTTCTGGGCCATCGCCTCAAGAAGGACTATTCCAAATGTCTCATACAAACTTGGAAGGACAAAAGTATCGCAAGCAGAGTAATAATCGCGCAGTTCCTCTTTTGTGGCATTATTGACAAATAGCATTTGTTTTGCTATTCCTAGTCGCGAGGCCATGGCGTTCATCTCAGGGACAAAGTCGCCGGTTCCCACAATAAGAAGCTTTGCTTTGGGGAGTTTTTTCTTTGCCAGACTAAATGCTTCAAGCAGAAGAGGAATTCCTTTTCTTGGGCTTATCCTCCCAAGATACATAAATACAAAATCGCCATCCTTGAAATTATGGCGCGCGCGTATCTTCTCACGGTTTCCGGGAATAAAAAAATCCCTTGAGATGCCATTTGGGACAATATCAATCTTTTCGGGGGAAAGGGCGTATTCGGCTATCGCTTCGTTCCTTAGAAAATCACTTACTGCAATGACTCTTTTTGTTCGCATAAGCCCCTTTTTCTCGATTCGTGAGAGTATGGGACTAATTATGTGGAGAGCTTTTTCTATCGTTGCGGGATTAGAATCAGAAAGAGCGCGTGCTTCCCCAGCCCACGTGGAATGTATCGTCTCCACAGTATTTTGCGCATCCATAAAATAAGCGCCGTATGAATGGCTATGGATTATATCAAAATCGTTTGCGCAAAGCTCCTTTTGAACTTTTTTTGCAAATGAGATATATGAAAGGAGTCCTGAAACAGAGTTTAACATATCAGGCTTTGCTTCTTTTAAGGAGACAAAGGTGAAAGGGATATCCCGATTTTCCTTAGGCGCCATAGAAAAAACACTCACATCATTATTTTTTGAAAGCGCAAAGGCAAGCCCTTCTACATGTTCTGCTATCCCACCACGTACAGGGGGGTACTGTGGGGAGACTATTGCAACTTTCATGCTAATTTTGGGTTTATGTAAAGGAAAAGAAGGTGGGGTCGCTGGGATTTGAACCCAGATCGGCAGGTAACTCCATGCGTTTAACTTCGCGTTTACCTAACTGTTCTTCATCGCAAAAAATAATTTTTGCTCAGTTCTCCAAAGCTTCGTATTGTAACGATTGCACTCTGGAGCCCACAAGGATGCCAGCTTACCCCACGACCCCACAAAAGTCAAAAGGTTAATAGCACCCAAACGAACCTTGGTATTATAGGCTAGGAAAATAAAAAGGCTTGTTTTGCCCTTGTTTAAAAAAGACCTTTTGCAAAAGATAAGTGTGGACGCAAAAGCTGCTCTTTTGGCACTAAGGGAGCTTTCTGATGAAGACTATAAGGTTTCCTCCTTAAGATTCAAGATTCCCAAGGGGGGAAATTTGGGGGTCAGCCATCCAAAGATAAAGGCTCTTGCAAAAGAAATAGGAAAAGACCACAAACGCGCCCTTGAGCTTTGGGATATGAACTTCAGGGGGACTCGCCTTCTTGCGATATTTACTGAGGAATTACCTGCGTTTAGTTCTGATCAAGCCGACAGCTGGGTATCTGAAATCCACTCGTGGGAGCTTGCCGATGCGATAAACGATCTTGTTGCAAAAAAGGACTTTGCTTCTGAGAAGATATTTGAGTGGGCAAAAGATGATCGGGAATTTGTAAGACGTACGGCATTTAGTACAATATGTGTTCGCGCCCTAAAACGAATCAATGCAAGTGACGGCGAACTTGTGTCTTACTTGCCACTAATAAAGAATTGCTCGACTGACTCTCGCAACTTTGTCAAAAAAGCAGTCAACTGGGCCCTAAGACATATTGGAAAGAAAAACACTTATTTGAATGAAAAGGCAATAATCCCTGCACGAGAACTCGCAGTAAGCGAGAATAAAACTGCCAAGTGGATTGGGAAGGATGCAATACGAGAGCTTGAAAAATTTACTTTAAGAACTTGATTCCTTTTTTCTCTATTTCAAAACGCCTTACTTCATCAGTTATCTTGCTTGCACGCATCTTTATGACTTCAAGTGTCTTATAACCCAGTTCTCCTTCAAGCTTGTGACCAAATAGCACAATTCCGTCTGCCATGACTTCAGTTACCCCATCACGGCTGTAGCATACACTCACACTTGGCGTCTCTGAAACGAATATAGTCGTCATTCCAAGGCCGTCAAGTCCGCGGAAAAGTTCGCTATTAAGAAGCGCGCTATGGGTTTCTGTCGGGTCATCAATGGTATAAGCAATAAGAGAGTCTAGAACTAGTCTTTTTCCGTTGTATTTCTCCATCCACTTTTTTATGGCCGCAGTCAGACGCTCCATTCTTTGTTCAGGGTCGCGAGGAAGCTTGCAGCGCCGCCCGAGAGGATCTTGAAACGCGACATCTTCAACCTGGAATATCTCAAGTTTCTTTTCTTTTAGCGCCGACTCAAAATCAATTCCAAGGGACTTTGCGTTTTCTATTAATTTTCCACGTGTTGCCTCACCTGCAACATATATGCAGTCTTCGCCTTTCTTAAGGCCGTCGGCGACAAAATGGAGGGCTGCTGTGCTTTTCCCAGTACCCGGAGCTCCAGAATATAAAATGACATCTCCTTGGGGGAAGCCACCTCCAATCATCGAGTCTAGCTCCTTTATTCCTGAAGATACACGTTTTTCTGTCATCTTAGTAGCGTTTTATGAGTTTTTCTTTTTGAATGAATTCGCGCAAGGCCTCAGAAAGGCAGTCGTTTATAGTATGATACCTTGTACCTTTCTTCTTCGTAATTAGTGTGAGCTCGTTTATAAATTCGTCACTTACCCGAAGAACGTTATTTTTTGCGTATATACGCCTTGGCTCCTCTACTATAACACGCGCGTAACCGATTTCTTCAAGAAACTTTAGACATTTGTCAACCGTCTGCCAGCCAGCATCAAGATTGTTTGATACCTCGCCAACTGTCTTTGGGCGAGAAAGTGCCACAAGGGCTTCACTGCAAAGTTCCGGATAATCACGACGTTCTTTTCCCATTGTAAAAAATTTTACTTTGATAGTTAACTACGTTATAAATAAAAAGAACTATTTATAAATAGTTTAAAGCCTAGGTTAGGAGTTCTTATCAAAGTAGTCCTGATGATAGTCTTCGGCCGGATAAAAAATTCCTGCTGGAATTATCTCTGTAACTGCACCCACAGGCTTTGAGTTTAGAGCCATTTCCCTTTGCCCTTTTGTGTAATAGAAAATTGCCGAGCGGTACTGGGTGCCGATGTCTGGACCCTGCCGATTGAGCTGGGTATAATCATGAGTTCTCCAAAAAAGATCAAGAAGCTCCTCGTATGAAACTTTATTTGGGTCGTACTGGACAAGGACCATTTCGGCGTGTCCCGTTTCTCCTGAGCTGACGTCTTTGTAACTTGGGTCTTTAAAGTCGCCCCCCATATAACCAACTGTTGTATCTACCCCAAGCTTCTTGAACTTGGCTTCTACTCCCCAAAAGCAGCCTGCAGCAAAAGCCGCCTTTTCTTTTGATTGGTTCATGATGGTATCTCCGTTTGTTTTAAGATTAGGGTTATGCGGGAAAATTAGAAAAAGCGCGATTATGATTATTACTATGATAATTGCTATGCCGGCAAGAAACTTGGTCTCCATATGATTTATAGGGAATAGCTAAATAAAAACAATATTTATATTCCTTTTAATATTTCCCGCTAAAAAGAAGCGATGAGTTTTTGGGATGGAATTAAAGACTAAACGAAATATCATAAAGATAGCAGTTATCATCGCACTCTCAATCCTTGTCTTGGATTTTGCCTATAAGACAGTAGCAAATATCGACTATGCCAATAGGGAAAAATGCATCTTAAATCAGGCCCTTCCTGGCTGGGCATTCCTTTTGTTTGAATATTTAATTGAGCTTTTCCTGATAATTCTTGTCGGGATTTTTATCGCGCTTTTCCTTGAGCGCAAGTTCACAAAATATGGGCGTTTCTATCCAAAAAACCCGCTGACTGCTTTCCTTTACGCTTCCCTTCTCCCGCTTTGCGCGTGTTCTGCTATCCCCCTGACACGCACGATGAAAGGAAAAATCAGCTTTGCAACAATCATCACTTTTGTGGTTGCCGCCCCCCTCCTTAATCCCTACGTCATAATCCTTTCTTTTTCCGTCCTTGGGCTTTGGTACGGGGCTTTAAGAATCCTTCTTTCGTTTATCATTGCAATCTCTGCCGGTTATGTCACCCAGCTCTTCTACAAAGGTGAGATGAACACTAAGGAGCTTATGACCTGTTCAAAAAATTGTCCGAAAAAAGAAACTGATTTATATCTGGAAACGGCCAGAATCTTTAAGAGCCTTATTCCTTACATCGTTCTTGCCGCGGCCTTTGGAATCGCTTTTGAGTTTGTGGATGTAGTAGATCTTGCTGCAGGCTTTGAACTAGCTGATCCTATCGTCGGGCTCATCATAATGACCCTAATTGCAGTCCCAATCTATATGTGCAACGGAGCTGACGTCCTTATTCTTAGGCCGTTTATACACGGGGTGAACTTGCCCCTTGGTAGCGCACTTGCATTCTCAATGACATCAACTGCAGTCTGCATCAGTTCAATAGCGCTTCTGGTAAAATTCATCGGGAAGAAGTTGACTGCAATCCTTATTACTCACATTGTTATCCTAACCTTAGTTATGGGCTATCTGATAAACATCCTGCATCCGGGCTTTACTTAATCTAGCTTTGCTCCGCAGTCTTCGCAGAATATATCTTTTGGCCCCACTTGCGCGCCACAGTCTGGGCAGAATATATGTTCATCTTCTTTTTTGGCTGTGGGTGCTTTTGGCTTCTTTGAAATATAGAAGAAAGCAATGATTCCGGCAAGAATTACAAGTACAATGATTACAATAACTATTCCCAGAGGGCTTTCTTCCTTAGGTGGAAGCACAATTGTTTTGCCAGTCTTATTTCCATCCACCTTAGGCGCTTTAAGCGGAGTCGGATCATAACAATCTGAGCAGCTCGTGCCTTCCACATACTCGCAGATACCGTTATTATTACAGTAGTTTTCTTTTTTTGCTCCAACTGTGATGTTGCCTTCTTTAATGTAGCCCCCAGTTACTCTTGAATCAGAATAGTAGTCTTCTCCTGTGACTGAGATGCTACCTGAATCCTCGTAATTATCTACTGTTATTTTGGCACTCATGTCATATCCATCAGGGGGTGTTTCAATATAGACATATCCGTTTTTTATATTGAGCACATCATAGCTCACGTAATCTAAGGAAGAATCTGAAAACGAGTACTCGACTTTGAACAAAGGATCATCACCATCAACCCACGCCTTGACAAACGAGCCTTCTTCTAACGGTTTATTCTCCCTTTGCGGGCGAAGATAGTTACTTGCCGTTCCAATTTCATCCTCCCCTACTGTATAGACTTGATAAGGGCGACTCAGGTTACTTCCAGCTGGCGTTCCGATATCAATATAGGCCTCATCAGCTTCCCTTATTCCGTTTGGCTCCTTGTCGCCATCCCTGAGCTTGTCCCAAAATGGTTCGTTTAAATCATACTTCCCGTTGCCTGCGTTTTTGTCCTTAAAGAATCCATGCAGGATGAAAAGAGCGTCAATCTCCTTAGACTTATCAGGCCATTTTGCGCTAAGGGCGCTATAGACTTCCTTAATATTGTAATAGCGCTTTTTCATAAGAACATCCCAGATGTCTTTGTAAGGAAGGATAAGTTTTTCTCCCTTGTCACTTTCTGCGCTGTGCGCATCATACATGTCCCAAAGAAGTGTCGCAAAGGCAAGCTCTTCGTATCTGCCCGCTTTTACCCACGGATTGTAGTTGACTTCCATACTCCAGACGCCTGCATAGATTGAGTCGCCCTTGTTTAACTTTTGATCTAAGATGTTTGGCCAAAACTCGGCAAATGCTTCCCAGTAACTGTCCTCAGTCACATTATTCTTAAATCCTGCGTGATTGCGATAGCCCTCTCCTTGATGTATTGAGCCCCCGTATTTGTTATACATCGTAAAGTGGAAGAGCTCGTGCCATACGCAGTTTTCAGGACACATAGTGTTTTCGTGGCTGCTTGCCCATGGACTAAGGAAGACGCCTCCTGTGCCCTTCCTACTCGGGCTAAAAAACGCTCCAGTATCGGTCTCTGTTGTGTAAACATAGACTGAGATGGGAAGGGAGTTTCCGCCACCATTAAACTCGTAGCCTAAATCCTCCCTGATAAAATCAATTGCGCGCTTTGTCTCATAGTAGACGTTTGCGGCGTCCCAGTGGGAATCCCAATCAGGGTCAGAGATTTTTGACTCCTGCCACAAAAGCTTGTTTCCACGGTAAAGAGTTAAATCCAGATGCTTGTTTGTCGGAAGCAAAATGTCCTTAGTACTGACACTATAAATTTGGGGTGAAATTCCCCAGTCCCAAAGTATCTCAAAGTCTCCGTTTTTCTCGGCAAGATCGATGGTTAGTATGCTGTAGACCTCGTCATAAGGCAAGCCTAAGGAAGCTGCTGCATCACTGTAATCAAGGACAAAAATCCCGGATTCATCTGTGTAAGTCTTTGCTATTTCAATCCCAAAATCATCTTTGAGAGTTACTGGAACAGCTTCAATTTTTTTTCCATTTGGTGTGCGCACAGTTCCTGTTACAACAAAAACACAAGCAGCATTAGCAGCGCAGTCTGGATCCTCGCAGTCAATTAAAGTGTCAAGGTCATCATCAATCTTGTTGTCGCATATCTCTGCAACTGGGCTTGGTGGCTCTGACCCCTCATCACAGCTCGCCCTGACCTCTGCAAACTCGTTTGGGCAGCAACGCGAGGCAATTATGTTTGCCGCACAAAAATACGGAGCCCCATCTACATTGATTTTAAGAGCCTCGGCAAGGTACTTATCATTGCACCATGTCCGACAAAGGCTTTCTGCCTCCCCATCCATCTTTGGACAATATTCCATGCAAGTGTCAAATGGCCAGTACCCTTTTTCATCCATATGGCGACAGTAAAAGTCCTGGCATGTCGCATCGGAGCACGATTCTTTGCAAAGCTCGCTATGATAAAGAAGGTTATACTCTTTAATTAGGAGTGAAACACTCTTTTCGATTTCTGGGGTCAAACACGCATCAAATCGCTCACAACGCTCAGACATGGGCGTCTTGTCGCGATAAGGCTCATAATATTCAGGGTCAAAAAGGGAGTATTCATAAATTGAACAATATGTTTCTATTACTCCGTCTTCATTAGGTTCGCCGCTCCAGCCGGATTCAAGATATTCACACGCAGTCGAGAGGTCAGCTAAATTGGGATATTCTTCGGGATAAGCGCCAAGTGTGAGACTAAGAAAAAAACTAAGAGAAATAACTGTTGTCAGTAAGACTAGCCTTATCTCCATAAATAGTCTTACGACTTGTTAAATAAAAGTGTTATATCCAAGTATTTTCTTTTAATATTGGGGACCCGTGGCCTGCGCTTGTCTCATTTTTATAAGGCGCCTTAAAAACTTAAGCTATTACACTAGGAGGTATTTTTGGGCAAGAAATCTTGTCTAAAGGTGGGAAAGAAAGAAATCCTGCCACCAAAAGATCACTGAAAAAACAATAGATCCTGATAGCAGATGGTTACAGGAAAATGACGCGGCGATAAGAACGCCTGACGAACTTTCTAAAGCTTTGGACTTAAGTCCCAATGAACTTGCAGATATTAAAAAGGTCTGCGACGTATTCCAAATAAAGATTCCTAACTATTACTTATCATTAATTGACCCAAAGGATCCAAACGATCCGATAAAAAAGATGTGTATTCCATCTGTCAATGAGCTTGACTTCCACAGGGGAGAGCTTGAAGACCCGATTGGAGACACAAACAAGGAACTAAGGAACCAGCCGACTCCTCTTGTTACACACAGATATCCTGATCGTGCCCTTCTTTACCCAACACCGTATTGTGGAGGTTATTGTAGGTATTGTTTTAGGAGGCGCCTTGCTGGAAAAAGTGAATTTAATCCGGACTCAAAACTTCTTGAAGAAGCTTTGGATTACTTAACAAAAACAAGAAGCATAAAAGAAGTCATATTAACTGGCGGCGACCCCCTTATGTTAAATGACGAGGAGATTTTTTACATATTAAAAAGGCTTCGTGAGATTCCACACATAAGGACAATCAGAATACATTCAAAGATGCCGGTTTGGAACCCTTATAGGCTCACAAATAAGCTTGCTGAAGGGTTAGGTGAGTTCCACCCTCTCTGGATTGTAACCCATTTTAATCATCCGCGGGAACTAACGCCCGTTGCAAAAGAGCACATTGCAAAGCTTGTTAATAAGGGAGTTATTGTCCTAAATCAGGGCGTCCTTTTAAAGGGTGTAAATGATTCTGTTGAAATTCAAAGCGAACTTATCTGGGAACTTATAAGTTCAAGGATTAAGCCCTACTACCTGCACCATTTGGATAAAGCGCAGGGGATTTCCCATTTTAGGACTTCGATAAAGCGAGGTATTGGAATCCTAAAGGATTTAAGGGGAACTGTGCCCGGGTACGGGATACCTCACTACATCCTCGATATACCTGGAGGGTACGGGAAGATTCCATTGCAGTACCACTATCTCAATCATGATGAGGAAGGAAACATAATTGTCGAGACTCCTGATGGAGAGTTCTTGCAATATCCTGAAAACGTTGATGATAAGCCTGAGGAAGTTAGCGGGATAAAAGAACTATTGCCAATGGAGCTCTACTCAAAAGAAGAGAGGAAAACGATTAAGGAGCTAAAGGAAAACGGCGACTGAATCCTTTGAGATAAAAGCAGCGGACCTTAAGACAAAAGAGGAACTTGATTCTTTTTGTGATGACATTGATTCGTTCATGGGTAAGTTTAAGGACCCGCGTTCTGAGACTTTAGACGCTCTTAAGTCCGCAGTTAAAGATGGTTTTGTCTTTGAAGCTTTGCTTGGCGGAAGACGGATTGGAGTCCTTGTAATAATAAGGACTGCGTTCGGCAGTTTTCAGCCCAAATATCACCTGGCATATATTGCACTACGTTCAGATGAGCTTGGAAAGGGTTATGGAAAAAGGCTTATGAAAAAGCTTGAGGATTTAACTGCTGGGAATTATTCTTTGCATGTGGGACCAGGTAACTTAAAGGCTCTTGGATTTTATGAAAAAATGGGCCTTAAGGTAAAATACCTTAGGATGATGAAATAAGCTTTTAATGGTATTTATAGTTTATTCACAATAATAATGTGTTATGGCCTTGCCAAAATTAAGAGCGTCTCGCATGAAGAAGAAACTTTCGCCGTCTTTAGTTAAAAAAGTTCTGGATGGGGGAACGCATAAGGGATATGAAAAGGCTCGACTTTATCCGATAATAACAAGAAGAATCGACAAAGGGGGTCGTGTTTGCATGCAGAGTTGGAATAAAAACGGACATAGAAGCCTGCAAACGGTCATAGAAAAATCTCCAGACGGTGGTCCAGTCCATTCAACTCAATATGAGTATGATTTAGATACTGGTAAACTTAGAAGATTGCATTCAAAGTTATCCACGAGCGAGAATGGAATGATGTGGTTAGATAATGAGCACGTAATTTCTGGAAGGGAAAATCATATTGATGTAGAGCATCCCCTTAAAAAACAAAAGTGAGCTGACTTGATGGCGTCAGATGCATCTGCCATTTTTACAAGTCAAATGAGTTACATTGGTCGGGCATAAATGGTCTGTAAGAATTGGCCAAAAGGATGTTAAATTCTAATTTGTCCCTGAGCCATTCATAAGCTCTTCAAAGCTTATCTCGTCATTTGTGTAAGAAAGGATATCCCCGGTAGTAAATGTGACTGCCTCGGTTGTATCACCGTTTTCTATCATAAATGTAACCGAGTCAATGTATGGGACTTCCTGGACTACGATAAATGCCATTGCGACAAGATCATTTGCCATCTCGGTGACATTTGTTTGATACGGAATTAGTGAGAAGACCGCGCTCGAATCGTCTAAGGAACTTAGCTCTGTTAAATATCCAAAGGGCCAAAGATCACTTTCTATTTTAAATTCTATCGGGCGAATGTCTTCTATTGTAATCAGATTTATAAAGCTCTCATCCTCAGTGTCATAAGCTGAGGCTAAGGCCTCAATCGGCCCAGATATCCTGTAAAACGGGTCGTCAAGGTAATAGACATCAAGGCTTAGCGTCTTTATTTTGGGGTCGGCCCCGTTTATGTAAGAACCAAGATATGCCGCATCTTCAAGGCTTGTTGCAAGAAGGTTTTCTGTTATGAGCTCTGTTCTTAATTTAACTTGATAGGAAGTCCCTAAAGGCTGTGCTGAAACAAGCTCAAATCCTTTAGACTCAATGTAGGACTTTACCTTAGACGCATCCGGCTGGCTAAAGATGCCAGTTATGGAATCGGGAATCATATCAGTCATATTGATATTAGAGACATCAATTTTTGTAAAGATGAGGTCAATCTCACCGACGATTAATGCACCATAAAGAGCGTAGGCACCAAATAAGGCGATTAAGAGAACTACTACTAGTCCGAAAACTTTTACTCCTTTATTCATATTTTTCCGTCGTCTATAAGTTCCTTTGCAAGAGTGTCAATCATGTGATTTATGTCCTTATCTTTTGTGGCCCTTGTGTAAATCCCGTATTTTCTTGTCGTAATCACAGTTTCCTTAAAGTCTTTTTTTGCAATTTCAATTGCAGTCTGTTTGTCCATTCCTGCTTTAAGGTTAGATTTTACTTCAGCCTCAAAGTCCTTGTAGAGGACTGAGCCGCTTTTTGCGGTTTCGGATTTAAAGAGGCCTCCAAGCTTATCAAAAGTCCATTTGAAGGGAGCTACGGTCTTTTCTGCAACGCTTTCAAAGAACGTCTTTACGGGCGATATATCTTTTTCAGTGCTATCATCGTAATGATTCATGGCTTTTCCACCATAGTAATCCGTCTTGTAATCGACCATGTTCTTCTTTGTCTTCTCTTCGTTTCCTTGGTAGACATAGTCGTCCTTTTTTGCCTTTATGAGCGTGCCAAAATATTTTACAATAGGGACGTTTTCAATTATCTTATCTATGTAATCCTCAGATACCTTGTTAAGATAATATTTTGTTTTAAACTCGGCGTCAATCTTGTACTTATCGCCGTTATCCGGCTTTTTTATGACAAGGTCTTTTTTCTCGGCATTCGTGTTTTGCACTATTGTCTGAATCTTGTTTTCTACTTGAGCTGTCTTTTGGGTCTTTTGAGGTTCTGTTACAGTTGGTTTTGGTGTTGTTGTTTTAGTTGTTGGAGGAGTCTCTGGTTGTGGGGGGGGTTTATCCGGTACTGTCGTCTTGTTTTCTTTTTGCGTCCCTTTTGTTGAAGCAATGGCAATCTGAGTCAAAGTTGCCGCGGCGCCAGCTGAAGTATTACAACCAATATAAGATTTTGAGGACTGTGGATAGGTTGAACCCGTGATTAGCAAGTTTATGCCATCACAAGTCTTTATGGTCTTTGCACAACCCGGATCCTCAAAGAAGCGACATGCTGGAAGAAGGCAATTTTCACAATGACAACGAGTGAGCCTTGACTCGATAATCGCATACATCTTTACGGCTTCACCAGCCTGATCTTCGCAGGCGTGCATGGCTGTGGTACAATCAATCTCGCACTCAATCTTTGGGCCGTAGTCTATGCCGTTTGCAACTTCGATTCCGCCCGGGCACTTCTGGGCGCAGGCCATCCACTGCGGGTCACACTCCACATCAGCCGCCTGTTTATACAAGTAGTAGTTAGCTTTATCTTTTGCATTCCATTCATTCTGGCACTCTGTCATGCACGCAAGGATTATTGATTCGATTTCTGCGTCAGCCTTGGTACAAAGTGTCGCATCAAGAGGCTGGACTGCGAGAACGCTGAAGCTAAGGGCTAGAAACGTTACGAGTAATATTGCTACAGGAAAGACCAGGGAATTTAAGTTTTTAACACGCATCCTTATTACAAGAGATTAAGGTTAAGGGAATAAAAATGGTTTTAAGTGGGGGACTGCAGAAGGTGAGACGAAGGATATATATTACTTAAAATTTCTATAATCTGGGTGGAGTTTACAATATTTGGGAATATCTTTTAAGCCTTGCTCAATGTTCTATGGTCTAAGGTTATGAACTCTTTATTTTTATTGTTATTTAGAGAAAGAGATGTTATGGATATTAACGATAGCCACGATCTCTTTGTAATTTTCCTTTTTGGTTTTATGTCCATAGTTACGTGTGGTCCCCTGTTGGCATACGGCTTTAAACTAGATATTTTTGTAATGTTCCTAATATTTTTTGGAGTCTTCATAGTCTATCTGCTGTCTCTAATCGGAAATATGAAATCCGCTAGAATAAAACGCGAATTGAAGGAACAAGAACTTTTGGAACAGAAAATGAAACTAGAGGAGATAGAAAATAAAAGAGAGAAATTCATAAAACGTCAAACAGAAAAGGGCTTAGTTGAATATAACAATAAATGGATGACACCAAAAGAACGTGATAAACTCAAGAGAAAAGAAAGAAAGATTCGATATTCGTCTTATACTGGAAAAACCATGGAATGCTCCTCCTGCAAATATGTATGGACAATTAAGAAACAAATAGGGCTTCCTGCAAAATGTCCCCG
>Ga0075120_10000498_pt1 | contig 32460 bp, 28 predicted proteins | sample AntAceMetag02UKL_FD_69792 | JGI IMG/M metagenome (GOLD analysis project Ga0075120, IMG submission 69792) | Saline lake microbial communities from Ace Lake, Antarctica - Antarctic Ace Lake Metagenome 02UKL | ecosystem: Environmental > Aquatic > Non-marine Saline and Alkaline > Saline | place...
CGTATCAATCCTGATCACAGGAGAAACCGGTACAGGTAAAGATCTTGTAGCAGAAGCCATTCACCAGACTTCCGGCCGGGAGTCTGGAGCCTTTATTAAGATTAATTGCGGTGCCCTTCCGGAAACCCTGCTTGAGTCTGAAATTTTCGGTCATCAAAAAGGCGCCTTCACAGGAGCTGTTGAAAACAAACCGGGCCGATTCAAACTGGCACATAACGGCACTATATTCCTGACAGAAATAGGCGACCTTCCCCTGGCGCTTCAGGTAAAACTATTAACTTTTCTGGATGATAAAATTATATATCCCCTGGGCAGTACGAAGGGATTTCAAGCCAATGTCAGAATCATTGCAGCAACCCATAGAAATCTGGAGCAAATGGTGGCCCAGGGGCGGTTTAGAAAAGATCTTTTGTTCAGGCTGAATGTTGCACGAATTCATTTGCCGCCGCTAAGGGATAGGGATGGTGATATACGACTTCTCATTGACCACTTTTTTAACAGCTATAAGCAGCAGCTTGACAAAAAAATCAATGGGTTTTCAAAAGAGGCTCTGATGGCTCTTTTAAATTATAAGTATGAAGGAAATATAAGAGAACTCAAAAATATTGTTGAATATGCTGTCAATGTTTCAACTAACCTAACCATAGAACCGCATCATTTGCCTTCTTATCTTTTAGATCCGCCCCTTTTGACTAGCTTTAAGCAGTCGCCAATTGAAAGGCAAGCTCTAAAAGATAACGACATCACAATATCATCAGGTTCCCTTGTAAGCAAAAAAAATACCCTTCCAACACCTGAAACATGGTCTAGCATCCAAAGGGAAATAATAATAGAGGCCCTTAGGAATTCAAAAGGCAAAAAAAATGAGGCTGCCAAAATTCTGGGGTGGGGAAGAAGTACATTATGGAGGAAAATGAAACAATTTAAAATAAATTTCTGACAAAATTTTTCTATACACAGCCAAACCATTATGATACTAATTGAAACGATGAAACATTAGACAGACAATGGCACAGACACATGGCACATCGAATTGACCTATGACACATAAAATAGCCATTCCTTTATATCATGAAGAAGTAGCTCCCCGATTTGATATGGCCACTGAAGTATTGATCTTGTCAAAAGGCAATATTACAGAAAAAAAAACCATCATACTGCCCAGATCTTCTGCTGACGAGCTATGCCACCTTATGTTGTCCGAACATACAAACACCTTGATCTGTGGCGGCATTGAAGAAGAATATTACCAGTTTCTCAAATGGAAAAAAATAGATATCTATGATTCAATAGCAGGAGACTGGTCCAGAGCATTCCATTTTTGGAGTAAAAACACGCTAAAACCGGGAGACATATTGTCAAACCGGACCATAGAAGGAAGAAATGTTTAAAAAAGTTGTCGACACCGTTTTCTTTTTAAATACAGCAAACCAAGATCATTATAACGTGCTGAAAAGAAATATTATTATTATCATGCTTTTGATTACCATACTCCCCCTTGTGACAATGATTGTCATCAACTATTTCCAATATAAATCTCATCTCACAAGTCAGATCATTGCGCCGCTTTATGCCATGGCAGATAAAACCAAGCATTCTTTTGAATTGTTTTTAGATCAGCGCCTGGCCATCATCCGGTTTATATCCACAACATATAGTTTTGAAAATTTAAGCAACGAGCAGAACATAAAAAAAATCCTGATTTCTCTCAAAAAAGAATGGCGGGGTTTTGTTGATATCGGCCTGATTAACGGCCAGGGAGAACTGGTCAGCTATGCAGGGCCTTATTCTCTACTGGGTAAAAACTATTCAGAGCAAATTTCATTCCAGGAAACCCAGATAAAAGGACGATACATCAGCAATGTATTTCTAGGTTACAGAAAATACCCGCACATCGTCCTTGCTGTCCAGCATTTGACAGATACCGGACAAACCTGGGTATTAAGAGCAACAATAGACACGGATTTTTTTAATACTCTAATCTTGAGCATGGGCCTTTCAAGACAGACAGACGCTTTTTTAATCAATAAGAACGGAATCCTCCAGACAAACTCTCTTTATTACGGCAACACATTGGAAAAATGCTTTCTGGATCTTTCAAAACTTAATCTCAGATCCAATAGTTTTGAAGGAACTGATAACAAAAATAAAAAGGTTATCATTGCCTCTTCTGCATTTTCAATTGCAGACTATATTCTTGTCATCGTTCAACCCCAGTCAGTGGCCTTAAAATCATGGTATGCCCTGAAAACAGAAATGGTCATTATATTTTTAACCAGTCTTGCTATTATCATTTTTGCGATATTAAAAATGACCAGAGTTTTGATAAAAAGGATTAAGACATCTGACGAGCACAGGGAAAATGTCCTTACTGAACTCCAGCATGCTCAAAAACTTTCTTCAATTGGAAGACTGGCAGCTGGGGTCGCTCATGAAGTAAACAACCCTCTTGCCATTATCAATGAGAAAGCCGGCCTTATGAGTGATCTGATCGGACTTTCCAAAGACTTTGATAAAAAATCAAAATTTATCGATTTAACCTGTGCCATTCTCAATTCTGTCGACAGATGCAGGAAAATAACCCACAGGCTGCTTGGTTTTTCAAAACGAATTGATATAAAAATAGAACCCATCAATATAAACCAAATCATCAATGAAGTGCTTGATTTCTTAGAAAAAGATATTCTTTACCGAAAAATAGATATCGATTTAATGTTACCGAATTCCCTTGTCTTAATTGAGTCTGACCATGGCCAAATCCAGCAGGTGGTGTTGAACCTTTTAACCAATGCCTCTGCAGCAGTTGAGGATTTCGGATGGATTAAAATTGAAACCAAAAACATAGATAACGGTGGAATTCGCGTCAAAATCAGTGATAATGGCTGCGGCATACCTGAAGATATTATCAAGAACATCTTTGACCCATTTTTTTCCACAAAAAAAGGGAAAGGAACCGGCCTTGGCCTTTCTATATCATACGGAATCATTAAAAAACTGGGCGGCGAGATAAGTGTAGAGAGTAAACCCGGTAAAGGGGCGGCCTTTACTTTTGATCTGCCCCAAAAACCAATAGGATTGGAGGCGATCAATGGATAAAATAAAAGTTCTTTTGATTGATGATGAAATCGAATTTGTTGAAACACTTGCAGAACGGCTTGAACTAAGAGGATATATATCAAAAATAGCCGGAGACGGAGAATCCGGTATCAGTAGGCTCGCCAATGAATCCTTTGACGTCGCCATCCTTGATTTAATGATGCCCGGTTTAAGCGGCCTTGATACCTTAAGGCAGATAAAAGAGATTGATAAAACCCTGCCGGTTATCATGCTGACAGGACATGGCTCCACAAAAGATGGAATGGAAGGCATGCGGATGGGGGCATTTGATTTCCTCATGAAACCATTGGACATCAATGACCTCCTGGAAAAAATAAAACTGGCATTAAGCAAATCATCAAAGGGTTGATACAAATGGAAAATTCAAATGATAAACCCGCATTTTTAGGAAGAGTAACCGCCTCTGTAACCCATGATATTCAAAACGTGCTGGCCATTATCAAAGAAACATCCGGGCTCATGGAAGATTTTTTTCTGATGCAAAAGTCCGGGGGCATTGACGATATTGAGGAGCGGCTTGACAAATGCATTAAAACCATAAAAAAGCAGGCCTATCGGGGTGTCAACCTTACATCCGGACTGAATGGATTTGCCCACACAGCTGACAGCAGCCAGGCCTCAATTAATATTTTTGAAACCCTTAAAAGAATGATTTCCATTGCGGAAAGACTTTTTAAACAAAAAGGTGTTGATGTCTCCATACTTGAGTGCGAAAACCCCTGTTCGATTGTTACAGATCCGATTTTTTTCCAGTTGATAGCATTCTCGTGTATTGAATGTTTTATAGATAATTTTGAAACAAAAGCACCCATTACACTGGAGATCCAGTCTTCAGAAAATCAGATGGCCATAAAATTTTTATATAATGATGATACGCTTACATATAAAGACTATAACAAAAAAATTACCCAGAGCCCTCAATGGACAAGAATCATTAACTTATGCGAACAGATCAAGCTGACACCAGAACTATCAACGGATTCTCCCGCTATTCTTATTTTTTTCAAATAAATTCATCCGTTTTTTCTATGTTACGTTTCAAAAAGTCTCACAAGGTCTCTTCTTTGATGTTTTGTTTTGTTTCATTTAGATTCGCATTGATTTAATCTTTTTTATAACATGCTGTGTTTATGTATATTTTACTATTGGCATAAGTATTGCTATATACTATAACCAGAGAAAAACAGAAACAATAAAACCATTGGAGGTGACCATGTCTATTCTAACCGTAACAAGCGGGTTGTATTCAAATGCAGGAGAGGTAGCGAGCAGGCTGTCTGAAAAATTAAACCGCAAAATCATAACCGATGCCGATATCATTCAAAAAACTCATCAAGACAATGATATTAATCTTTCAACGCTTCAAAAAGTTGTTGAAAGCAAACCCCTTGCATTTAATGACTTCAGCCATGAAACAGAAAAGTGCCTGGCATCCATCATAAAATCAATTTCCGATTATGCTTGTTTAGGCGATTGCATTTTTCATGGAATTCTTGGCCATCTTATCCCCAGTGAAATCTCTCATGTGATGCGGGTATTGATCATTACAGACAAGAAAACCCGTATCCAGAATGGTATTACAGTCCATGGACTTTCTGAAAAAGAGGTATTAAAAAACATGGATCACTCTGACAAAGTTGCCGCTCTATGGACAAATGGCCTGTTTCGTAAAAAAGCCTGGGATGAATCGCTTTACGATATTGTTATCCCCACGGATAAACTGGATGCCGAAGCATCAGTAAACCTGATTTTAAAACATAGTGAAAAGCTCTTATCCAACAAAGAAGATCTGATAAAAAAAGAAATGATAGATTTCAAACTTATTTCAGAGATTGACCTGGTATTGAGTGAAATCGGACAGGGTTTACTGATCGGAATTGAAGGGGGCAATGTGATCGTTACCATCGACAAAAAGGTAATGATGCTGGCAAGACTTCAACAAAAGATTATGACTGCTGTGCAAAAAATCCCCGGGGTCAAATCCGTGGAAACAAAAATCGGGAAAAACTATTACAAAGGAAATATTATCCGAAATTATGAATTTGAAACCCCTTTAAGAATTCTGCTGGTGGATGATGAGAAAGAATTTGTCCAGACATTGTCTGAACGGCTGAAAATGCGCCAATTCACAAGTGAAATTGCCTACAATGGTCAGGAAGCACTGGATTTTACCGACCAGGAAGAAACAGAAGTAATGGTTCTGGATTTAAAAATGCCTGGCATTGACGGGTTTGAAGTTTTGAAAAAAATCAAGCAGACAAAACCAGATATTGAAGTAATTATTTTAACCGGCCATGGGACTGAAAAAGACAGACAAACCTGCATGGATATGGGTGCCTTCGCATATCTTCAGAAACCGGCTGATATCGATATCATTACCGATACCATGAAAAGTGCGTATGAAAAAATTGCATCCAGACGAAATCAAACCGCTCATTAGGTGATGAGGGTTTTTAAGGACTTTTCTCAAAATAAAACAGGAGAATAAAATGAAAATAAAAGTATTGTTAGCAGATGACGAAGAAGAATTTATCGAAACCTTAGCCCAACGGCTGGAGTTGAGAGATCTTTCCGTCACCACCGTATATTCAGGAGAAAGCGCCATTGCCATGGCTGAAAAAATCGATTTCGACGTCATCATCCTTGATATTCTGATGCCTGAAGTTACTGGAATTGATGCCTTAAAAGAGATAAAAAAAACCAAACCCCTTACCCCGGTACTTTTACTGACCGGCGAAGCCACAGTGGAAAATGCCATTCAGGGGATGAAACTGGGTGCATTCGACTTTCTTATGAAACCAACAGACACTGAACTTCTTATTGAAAAAATTGCCCAGGCCAACGCTTTGAAACAAGCGCATGATGAACGGATCCGCCAGGCAGAAATTGAAAACATATTAAAAACCCGTGGGTGGTGATTTGAGGAGACTATTGTAACATGACAACACAAGCTATAAACCTACAGGATAAAACTATTGACTGGAAGCGTATTCTTTTTTTATTAATTGGTCTTGCACTCTTTTTTATTGTCAATTTTTCCCCGGCATGGCCCGATGCCATTGATCCCACAGGAAAACATTTTGTATTGAGCAAAGAAGCAAAGGGAGCGCTGGCAGTGTTTCTCCTTGGCGGCACCTGGTGGGTGTTCGAAGTAGTCCCCATTGGGATCACAAGTCTGACCATTGGCGTATTACAGGTTCTTTTCTTGATCCGGTCTGCAAACTCAGCATTTAAGGATTTTATGACACCTTCTGTGCTGTTTATTTTTGCATCTCTGGTCATTGGCATGGTCTTTACAAAAACAGGCCTTACAAGACGGCTGGCATACAGGATGCTCATCATTGTGGGAGAAAAAACCAGCATGATTTACCTGGGATGTTTTGTTGTAACTGCAGCCCTGACCCATATCATGGCCCACACTGCCGTAGCCGCAACCATGTATCCGCTTCTGGTAACCATATACCAAATGTATGCTGACGATGATAAACCCACAAATTTTGGAAAGGGATTATTCATCGGGATGGCATTTGTTGCCGGCGCAGGAAGCATTATCACCCTGCTTGGTGCAGCAAGGGGAGCAGTTGCCATCGGTTTTTACAAGGACATCATCGGAAGAGATATCTCCTTTTTTGAATTAGCCTTCTATATGTTCCCCATTGGATGGGCCATGGTGTTCATTTTATGGGGATTTTTTATGGTTTTTCTTAAACCTGAGAAAAAAACCGTTCCCGGTCTAAGGGAAAAGGCAAAAACATTGAGTCAGGCAATGGGGAAAATCACTAAAAATGAAATCATTGCTTTTGTTATTATTTTCAGCTGTATACTGGTGATGGCTTTAAGGCCTTATGTTCCCTTTTTAAAACCAATAGATAAAACAGCCATTATTCTTATTTCAACCATACTCTTTTTTGTTTTACGCATCCTTGATATTGGAGACCTTGAAACAGTCCCCTGGAACATTATCCTGCTGTTTGGCGGAGCCATGAGCATCGGGTTCTGCCTCTGGGAAACCGGTGCTGCTGAATGGCTTGCCATCAACTGGCTTAGCATGTTCAAGGAGTCTCACTGGTTTGTTTTTATTATGAGTATTGCTTTTTTTGTCATGATAATGACCAACTTTATCATGAATGTAGCTGCCATTGCCATTTCCCTGCCCGTTGCCCTTGTTATTGCGCCTTACTTGGGCGTGGCCCCGGAAGTCATTCTGTTTGCAGCTTTAGTAACAGCCGGTATGCCATTTTTACTTCTTGTAGGCGCGGCTCCCAATGCCATTGCCTATGATTCAGGCCAATTTACAACGGGTGAATTCTTCAAATACGGTATTCCGGCCAGTATTATCTTAATGGCAGTCGTTGCCATAGCAATCTTGATTGTATGGCCCCTTATGGGTATGCCCATACTGATAAAATAATAAAGTATAAGGATACAAAAATGGATACAAAAAAAGCTAAAGACGTAATGGTTCCTTTAAGTGAGTACGCTACGGTAAATGAAAATGATACCCTTGAAAAGGCGATCAAAATCCTTTATCAATCGCAAAAAAAGATATCTGCCGATGCCTATAAGCACCGGGCAATTCTCGCCTATGACGAAACCGGGATGATTACGGGAAAAGTCAGCGAATTGGATATTTTAAGAGCCCTTGAACCCAAGTACAGCCAGTTTGGACACTCCGATCATATGGCTAAGATGGGATTGTCACGATTCGGGCTGAGCTATGATTTTCTTCATTCTCTGGTTAAAAATTACGATCTCTGGAATGAAAGCTTTGAAGCCCTTGTGGAAAAAGCAAAAAAAAGAAAAGTAAAAAAAATAATGTATTCTCCCCAGGAAGGTGAATATGTCGATGAAGACCTCCCGATACCAGATGCTATACACCAGCTTATACTGTGCCACCACCAGTCTTTGCTTGTACTAAAACAAGACAAGGTTATCGGCATATTAAGACTTACCGACATTTTTAAACTTATTTGTGACCTGATCGTAAAAGAATAATCGGTTTTGACAGGACATGCAGAGCAAGTATCTGCATGTCCTTCTAATCTGATATTTCAGTTTTGAGCGTAATATTATATTTATCAATTTTGGCATGAAGTGTGGGTCTTGACACACTTAACAGCTTTGCCGCCTGGGAGCGGTTGCCATTGGTTATTTTCAGGGCTTCGGCAACCACAATACTTGAAACAATGTCTATGAAATCATCAAAGTTATAAGTTTCAGCTTTGTTGGATAACAATTGTCTTACCCAGGCCTGAATATCACTTAATTCAATTTCCTGGATGAATTTCTTTTTTTCTTTTTTATTTATTACCTGTTCCAGGTCTGCAGTAGAAATTGGGGCACCTCTGTTGAAAATAAGAACTTTCTGTATCAGATTTGACAGCTCCCTTACATTTCCCGGCCAGTCATACTGATTTAGACGATTTAAAGCTTCTTTTTGAATCCCGGGGTTATCAATCTTTAATTCATTGGAAAATTTAACCATATGATAGGATATCAAACTATTGATATCGTCTCTCCGGTCTCTCAATGGGGGAAGTTCCAGGGTAACCACTTTTAAACGGAAATATAAATCTTCCCGGAATTTTTCTTCTTCTATCGCCTGCTCCAGATTTTTATTGGTGGCTGCAATAATCCTGACATCCACGGGAATGACTTCTTCACCTCCCAGTCTTTCAATATTTTTTTCCTGGAGCAATCTTAAAATTTTGGCCTGTATATTCAAGGGCATATCCCCTATTTCGTCCAGGAACACCGTACCGCCGTTTGCCTGTTCAATTTTTCCGATATGCCTCTGAGAAGCGCCTGTGAAAGCCCCTTTTTCATAACCAAACAATTCACTCTCAAGAAGATTTTCAGGTATGGCCACGCAATTAATGATCAAAAAGGCCTTATCCGAACGAATACCATGTTGATAAATTGCCCTGGCCACCAATTCTTTTCCAGTCCCGGATTCGCCCAGAATTAAAACGCTTGCATCGGTTTGAGAAACCCTGCCGATGGATTTATAAACATTCTGCATGAGCCTGTTTTGACCGATAATGGCATCTCCGGACTGTTTATCAGGGGATGCATCCACTTTAACCGGCGATCGCATAAAATAACCCGCCTCAATGGCCTGTTTGATCAAATTCAGCATCTCCGGCACATCAAATGGTTTGAGGACATAATCATACGCCCCCATTTTGGTGGCTTCTATGGCAATCTCGGTTGTTCCAAAAGCAGTGACAATGATCACCGGCAGTTTTGAATCAATTTTCCTGATGCGTTTAAACGTTTCCATTCCGTTTATTCCGGGCAACCGCATATCCAGAATAACCAGATCCAGGGGATTCTGTTCAACAATATCAATACCGGCTTCACCGGAAGCAGCGCTGATCACTGCATAATTTTCCTCTTTTAAAAGCTTGGAGAAACTTATTCTTAACTGATCATCATCATCAATTACCAGAATTGTATACATATTAGGAGTCCTTTATGGGAAGTGTAATAACAAAGGATGCGCCCTGGCCTTGTTCACTGGTCACATCCAGCCACCCCCCGTGTTCATTTATGATATTAAAGGCAATACTCAAGCCAAGGCCTGTTCCCTCATCTTTGGTGGTGAAAAATGGATTAAAAATATGTTCTTTGACTTCTTGAGCAATTCCTGCACCATCATCTATTATCCGGATCACATTTACTTTTTTTAACGGTTCCACATGATCTTCTTCTTCATGGATAATGATAAGACCGCTCCTATCCATTGCTTCACAGGCATTGACAATGATATTAACGATGACCTCCTTGAGCTGTTCAGGATCTATTAAGGTATCGCTGAGCCGCCGATGCCGAATCACCCGTGTGGTCACATGATAGGATTTCAATCGCTGTTCCAGAAGATGAAGGGCGCTGTCCACAACAATGGACGGGCTCATTTTTTTCATCTTCAGTTTGGGCGGGCGGGAAAATTCCAGAAAATTTTCAACAATTTTATTTATCTGCTTTATCTCGTCGGAAATAACATTGAAATCTTCACTCTGATGCTTTGTAAAATTACAGGACCGGTTCAATGAAAAAAGTCGCATTTTTACCGAGGTCAAAGGATTTCTGATACTGTGCGCTGTTCCGGCAGCCAGTTTGCCTAACAAAGCCATTTTTTCAGACAACATCAGAGTTTCCCTGGTTTGCTTCAATTCCAGATGCTCGTGCTCTGCATTTTCAATGAGCCCGTAAACGCTTTCCTTTAATGCGGAAACTTCATTTAATGAGGATTCCTGGCCACCCAGTTTGCCTGCATCTGCTACCAATTTTCGAATGGGTTCCAATATATGACGGGCAAAAATATAATTAATCAAAAGACTCAAGACAACAACTATCACAATTGCCAGAAGAGCAATATATCTGATCTGATGAGATTCAATCTGGCTGATTTTGATGGCATCGGAAATTTTGCTTTTATGAAACCTTTTAAATTGTTCGCATAAGTCTATAATTTCAGAAAAATCGTGTCTTATCTCCTTATGAAGGACAGCGCCTTTCTCATATTCACCTGATTTATAAAGTTCAATTACTTTATCTTTACTGGTAACATAAGACGTATATCTGAATTCAATCTGGCCCACGGCTTTTTTTTCCCATTGTTCTTGCACAAGAGATTTCACCATTACAAGATGTTTCTCAAAAAGCTGTCTGTATCTTTTTAAATCTTCAATCCAGGCAGGATCTCTATCCTGAAGATAATAGGACACAAATCCTTTCTGGTTGACAAGGGAGGTGCTCAAGGCCTCGGCAGATTGATAAATAACAATATTTTTATCAATGATATCTTTGAATATTCTTTCAGTCTTATAGGTATACCAGACCATGAGTATAGCCCCAATAACAGTGATGCACAAAAGAATCGCATTGACAAAATAGACCCTGTTTTTAAGACTCAACTGAATTGTAAATTTTTTCATCCTCTAAAGGTGCCTGCTTATTGTTATTTTTTGTGTGCCTGCCTTGCCGTAGATATCTTTTAATAGTTCATACCATAATTGGTATTGATCCAGAATACCTTGCATAAATTTAAGGGAAAAACTAAACTGGGACATGCCGGTCTGGGAAAATGATTTCATTTATATCTTCCTATAATTGATAGGTATTTAGTTTTTTTTAATAATCTCCACTTCTTCTTAAAAGCAACCTGACTTCAGCCTGGCGGATTCTTTCTTCCTGTTCATCTTTTCTCTTTCTGGCGTTTTCAAGCTTGATTTTAATATCTTCAAAATCAGCTGGTTTCATTAAATAATCAAAGGCACCCAGTTTCATTCCCTCCACGGCAGTTTCCGTAGACCCGTGACCCGTGAGCAGAATAACTTCAACAATGGGGAAAAGAGTTTTTATCTGTTTTAGTGTATCAATTCCATCCATTCCAGGCATCCTGATGTCCAAAATGACCACATCAATGGTTGTCTGTCCCAATACAGCTAAAGCTTCCTTGCCGCTATGGGCAGTAGACACTTTTTCCCCCTGGGCCTGCAGCCGCAGGGAAAACATTTCAACAAAATCTTTTTCATCATCCACTATAAGGACTCTGGCGGGTATTTTTATCATGGGATTTCACTCCTTTCTTTATAATATATTATCAAAGGTATGGCATTATCTGTTTAATTCATCGGTTTTCGGCAGCCTGATATAAAAGCGGGTCCCCTCACCCACCGTGCTTGCGACATCAATTTTACCATTAAGATTTGAAATAATTTTATGGACCACAAACAATCCTAAGCCCGTTCCTTCATCAAAAGACTTGGTTGTGAAAAACGGATCAAATATTTTACTCAAATTTTCTTTGGGTATTCCGATCCCATTGTCTTTGATTTCAAGAATAATGTCCTCATCAATTTCACGGGTGGACAAAGTAATGGAACCGTTTTCACTCACCGCATGAACCGCATTGCTCAAAAGGTTCATCAACACCTGGCGAAGCTGATAGGGATCACTCCAGATAATATTTTTTTTCGGATCGATTTCCCAGTTAATGTTTATTTGTTTATCTTTTATTTCTCTTTTCAGCAAGCCAAAGGTTTCATACAGCAATGCCTTCAAGTTAACCTCTGAAAACTGCAATTCCGGTTTTTTTACATGTCCCAGAAGCTGGTGGGTAATCTTACGGGCTCTTTTTATGCTGTTTTCAATTTTTTCTATTCCCATCATCAGGGCACCCCTTCTATTACACTTCAACATTTCGGGTGTGCTCAGAATGTATTTCATAAACCCGGCAGATTCGTTGATGATGGCCAGAGGATTGTTGATTTCATGGGCAATGCCCGTGGACATGGTGCCAATTGACGCAAGCCGTTCCGTATCAATCATTTTTTTTTCCAGCTTTTCCCGGTATTCAAGCTCTTTTTGTTTTTCTTCTTCCAGCCGGATCATTTCAAAGGCCTGCTTGATTTTATTTACCAGGTGGTCAATTTCAATCGGTTTTGTCAAATAATCAAAGGCACCGGATTTTATGCCTTCGATGCCGTCAGAAACTGCAACATTACCGGTTAAAAGGATTACCTGGATTTTATTATACTCCTGTTTAATAATTTTTAATGTATCAATTCCACTGATTCCCGGCATTTTAACATCCAGAACCACCACATCCACAGGGTCTCTACCAAGAATTTCCAGACATTCTTCTCCGGTTGAAGCCTGTACCGGGACAAATCCTCTTTTCCCAAGCCGCCGGGCGATTGCCGTTCTGAAACCTTCTTCATCATCCACCAGAAGAAGACGAACCTTATTATCATAAAGTTTGTTCATGCAAATATTTCTCCTAAATTAAACCCAGGATCTTCCACCATACCGCTGCAACAACCACTAATACCGTCAGCAAAATCGGTGTGGCAACCAGTCCGACCTTTGTCAAATCGGATGATTTAAAATATCGATAACTGTATGAGATGGCATTGGGAGGACAACCAATGACAAGGAGCATGGCAAAGGATGTGGCCATTCCCAGGCAAAGCGCCAGGACCACAGGATTAACCCCTTCAAGTTGGGCCATGGGGATAACAATGGGAAGAATCAGGGCAGCAGCGGCAACATTGGCCATGGCATTTGTTACCAGAGCCCCGAAAACACCCACGCCGATAAAAAGAACCAGCCAGCCTTTTCCCTGGATCAGAGGAAAGAACAAATTGGCAAAATAATCGGCAGCCCCGGAATACCCCATGGCAAGACCCAGAGAAATTCCGCCGCCAAATATAAACAAGGCCGTCCCCCATTCCAGGTTGTCATTGATATCTCTCCACCTTAACACTTTAAACAATACCAGAGCCGCCACCCCCAGCATACCAGTGACGGAATAATCTATGCCATGAAGTCCCTTGGTCAGCCAGAGTGCAAATGAAATCCCGATAATGGCCAAGGTTTTTTTCTCAAGACTTGTCATGGACCCCAGATCTTCATCAAACTCCGGCAACTTGATGTTTGGGTCCGGCTTGTAAACCATGTATACAATGAATACAGCAATGGGAACCGTAAAAATAGCCGCAGGCATGGCATATAATATCCAGTCAAAAAAGGTAATTTCAATTCCTGTGAACTCTTTTAGAAAAGCCGCCGAGACCATACAGCGCCCCCCGCCGATAAGTGACCCCATGCCGCCGCAGGAGCAGGCAAAGGGTAAGGACAGCATCATAAACTTAGCCGTATTAGTATGAGGTTCAATGCCCGCCGCCCGCATCAGGGGCAGCATGGTCACAATCCCTATGGCACAGGCAGCGGCATCATGCATAAAAGATGAGGCAAGCCCAAGACCTATGGCTATAATAAAGGTAAACCGGGTAACACTGTTCCCGGCTTTTTTGATAATATAATATCCCAGCCGTTTTGTTATTCCGGCCTTGTCAAGGGAAATGGCAAAAATAAGGCAGCACATAATAAAAATGACCACGGGGTGCATATAAGGAGCCCAGGCATTTTTTACATCAGTAACCTGCATGATAACAAGAGAAACCCCGATTAAGACCGCGGTTATTTCCAGGGGGATGGGCTCTATGACAAATAAGATCACAAGAACCGCCAGAATCGCCAGGAATCGTTTTGCCTTTGGTGAAAGTCCGTCAACATAATCCACAGAAACTGTGCCCAGGTTTAAATTTTTTGCTTTTTGAGCTAAAAATTTCACACTGGATTCAAGTGACCCCGGGGACTTTGCCTTTAAAATATATGATTTGTTTCCAATTTTTCCATCAGGAACAACATCAAAATGTTCACTCGCATCCTGCATGAGTATTTGACCTGCATCTCCTGTAATTTTGAATTGTGTTCCTTCGGGTCTGGGCAGCAGAAAAACGACAACCCCAACTAACAATGCAGCACAGAGTTTAAACCCATTTGTTTTGTAAAACATATTTTCTCCTCAACCGTAAACTATTGTTTAACAACCGCCATAAAATACTACTCTATGTGAGATCCTTTTAATTTCTCTAACTGGTGCTGGTGGGCCTGTTTGATTTTTTCAATCAAATCCATCAACTCACAGGGTTTGGTCAGGTAATCAAAAGCGCCTAAAGAAATTCCTTCCAGGGCAGCTTCCTGTGAACCATGCCCCGTTAAAAAAATCACAGGTAGTTCAGGTGCCATTTTTTTCATTATCTTTAAAACTTCAATACCATTCATATCTTCCATTTTTAAGTCCAGAACCACCACATGAAAATCATTTTTCCGCAGAATCTGTATGGCCTCAGTACCGGAGAAAGCCTTTGTTGCGTTGATGGATCTTTTGGACAGCCTGTTAGCCAGAACATTTAAATACCCTTTTTCATCATCAACAAGCAGGACATTTATGATATTTTCCTCTTTATTATTCCTGACCATGAAATTCCTCTTTTTCTTAAGGTCGTCGTTCTGTAATTTCCTTTATGCGGGCTTCCACAATTTTCTCTTCATGCCCTCTTTTCTTTGCCACTGCCTCATTGACCTTGGATACCAGCGCATCAATGTCACAGGGTTTCATAAGATAATCAAATGCACCCAGCTTCATCCCGTCAATTGCCGTTTCAACAGTGGCATGACCCGTGAGCATGATCACTTCTACCAGGGGAAACCTTTTTTTGATTTCAACCAAAGTCGCTATACCATCCATACCCGGCATTTTCACATCAAGGACGACTGCTTCAATGGTTTTATTATTCTCAAGTTCAGTTAATGCATCTTTTCCGCTGTAAACGGCAAACACCTTTAACTCTCTTTTTTCAAGACGTTTGGTAATGGTATCCAGAAAAGGTTTTTCATCATCAACAAGCAATAATTTAATATTTTTCATGTTTATTCTCCTTGTTTTTCTAATTCTGTCTTAACTTCTTTATTTTCAATTATAACGTCCTGAAACGGTATCCATATCCTGAATTTGGTTCCAACACCCACCTGACTGTGGACATCTATTTTTCCTCCCATTTTCTGAATAATGCCGTAACATATGGAAAGTCCAAGCCCTGTACCTTTTCCCACTGCCTTTGTTGTAAAAAATGGATCAAATATCCTGTCAAGATTATCTTTAGGAATGCCGGGGCCATTATCTTCAATTAAAATCACCACATGATTTTTTTCAAGCTTGCTGACCTTGGTTTCAACCTTAATGGCCCCCCCGGTTTTTTCCATGGCATCAATGGCATTGTTGAAAAAGTTAAGAATCACCTGCTGCAGTTCCGAAGGAGATATTCTGATATAGGGAATGTCTTCATCCAGGGATGTTTCAATGATTACTTTGTTATACTTGGCCATTTGAGCACTTAGAGAAACAATTTCCTTGATGGCATCGTTAATCTGAACATCATTGACAGTGGAATCGGTTTTTCTGGCAAAGCTGAGCAGCTTATGGGTAATCTCTTTACATCTTTTTCCCTGGGTATTGATCTGACGCAGCGCCCGGGTGAATTCATTAAGATTCTCACATTCCTTTAGATCTTCTTCTTCAAGGAGATCCTCTATCCAGCCGGCCTCTTCAACCATGATGGCAACGGGATTATTTATTTCATGGGCAATGCCTGCGGCAAGTTCACCAATGGTGGCGAGTTTTCCGCTTTCCACCACCTGTTTGTTCATGACCTCGGTTTTTTTATCAGATTTTGAAATAAGTTTTACAATATTACGCGGCAGAAAAAATGCAACAGCAAGAATTGCAACACAGCATAAAATAAATATGACCAGGGTGAGAATCTGTATTTTCCATAAATCATGGAAAGCATCCTTTATATCCTGGCGAAATACCATTATCCAGTCGATATTCTTCAACATGGATGTCACGCATAAAAATTTATTTCCCGAGGTATCCTGTTTTTTTGTAAAAATTGTTTTGTTATTTTTATAACTGCTTCGATCCACCATTGATGTAATAAGTGAGTCTTTAAGTCCCACCTTGGTTTGAGTCTGCATCTCACCTTTACTATTCACGAGAAAGGCGAGCCCTGTTTTTCCGAGGTGAATATTTTCCACCAGGGAATTAAAGGCGCCAAAATTGATGGTGGATCGTAAAATATAATCAGACCCATTGGATTTAACCTTTACAGCAATAATAAAATGGGGGTGTCCCCTTAACCCGGCAAACACATCACTGATAAAAAAAGGTTTGTCTATTGCTTTTATATACCAATCAGCACTTGAATAATCAGCATTTTCAAATTTAAACGGCCCTTCATACGCGAACTGGATACCCTTTTCATTAACCATTCCCAAATCAGTAAACACATCCCCATATTCGTTTTTTAATAATGCCAGATGCTGTTGCAGAAATATCTTTGGGGCCTGTTGACTGCTGCCAAACTGCTGGGCCATATACCGGATGTTTCCTAATTTTTCCGATAAAAAGCTATCAATATTCTGACTATGCTTTTGAACTAGTTCTGAAATATGAGCCTGTATTTTATCCGTATAGGTCTGGTTAAATCTATAAAAAAGAATGCCTGTGGTTAATATCAATGGGAAAAAAGAAACAACCAGTATCAAGGCAGTTATTTTTCTGCTCAATACATGGTAAAATACGTCCCTATCTTCAGCAGATGCTTCCATTGTGTTCTTTCCTTTTCATATATTGTATAATCCTTTATCTGTTCCTCTGACTATCAAGATACATGCCAACTGGCAAGTCAAAACGTGCAAGTTATAAGATATTGAAAAAACAGCAAAAACGCCTTTGTAAAAATAACTGACAATTTTAAGACACGTGTCAGTTATTTTTACATCTTGTAAAATAAAATGACCAATCGCAAATAAATTCGTCATTCTAAAGGATTCCAATTTTATGGAATTGTTTTGATTAATATTTTTGATTTCTTGATTTTTATCAGCTTTGAATTTTGGTATAAAAAAAGTGATAGTAAACAACAATAGCGGTTACCGCTGCTATCCATATTATTATAAACAGTATGGCAAAAAACCAGTTTTTATTGAGTTGTAATGGTTGATTTTCCGCTTTTTTTCTTGATTCTTCCATAATTTCATGGGGAATTAATTTAATTGACAGGGTTATTAATACGGGAAGAATTAAAAAATCATCCAGATAACCTAAAATCGGAATAAAATCCGGAATAAGATCAAATGGACTTAAAGCATATCCTAAAGTAAACCAGATAATCAATTTTGGTAGTACAGGAGTTTTCGGATGTTTATACGCATAATAAAGCGCAATAATTTCTTTTTTCAGCTTTTTAACTTTTATATTTAATTTTTCTAATATTTTCAAATTCAATCTCCGTTTTATCACAAAAATCAAAATAACTTAAAACCGTTAAATGGGTCCCCAAGGTGTGAAACCGGCCGCCCGTGTTGACTCGGTTAAAAAGGCGGCTCGGTTTGGTTTTCTCGTTTTATGCCTTATAAATCAATCAAATAGTTTAAAGGCATCCGAGGGTGACTCTACAACTCTCTTGAGTTTTTCTTCCAGATCCTTTTTCCAGGCATCATCTTTTTTTCTCCAGGCACCCTCAATTTTTTCAACCAGATCATCAATTTCACAGGGTTTATTGAGAAAATCGTATGCACCCATGCGGATGGCTTCTACTGCAGCATCAACGGAACCGTGCCCTGTAAGAAGAAGTGTTTCCGTAAAAAGTCCCATGTTTTTGATCTCCTTTAAGGTAGCGATGCCATTCATTCCCGGCATTTTCAGATCAAGAACAACCACATCAAAATTCTCGTTTTCAAGGGCTTTTATGGCGCTTTCTCCGTTGTAAACAGCCGTGACCTTGTACTGCCTGCCTTGAAGAAGCTTGGCCATGTTGTCGGCAAATATTTCTTCGTCGTCCACCAGTAAAATTTTACTTCCTATCATAATTTACCCTCCTGTATTAATGGTTGCTAAACTCTTTAAGCTTTTTTCCATATATCATTTGTCTTGTCCGTTATTCATGAGATCCTCCGGCGGTTTAAAGGGAAAGGTCAGGGTAAAGCGCGTTCCTTTTCCAAGATGACTTTCAACCTGAATCTGGCCGCCCAACTGCTTTACTATATTGTAACAGATGGAAAGTCCCAGCCCTGTGCCCCGCCCCGGCGCTTTTGTGGTGAAAAACGGGTCAAAAATTTTTTCAATATCCGGGTCTTTTATTCCACTCCCTGTATCCTCCACTATAATGGAAATTCCGGTTTTGTCTCTGGCAGGACAGGTTGATATGGTTATCGTACCAAAACCTTTTTCTTCATGCGCGTCTATTGCATTATTGATAAAGTTTAAAAATACCTGCTGAAGCTGTGACGGATCTGTCAAGATGGGCGGAAGGGTTTCATCCAGTACAGATTTGAACGCTATACCGTCGGATTTGGCTTCCCTTTCCATGAGATCTATCACTTCTCTTAAGAATATGTTTATATTAACCGTTTCAATGAAGGATCTGGTTCTCCGGGCAAACTTCATAAGATTTTTTGTAATCTTGGCGCACCGACGTACCTGTGTACCTATCTGACTCAATGATCCTGCAAATTGTTCCCCAAGATCCTGGTCCGTTATAGGAATTCTTTTTTCAGCATCTAAAAGAAGCTGATGTTCGGTCATGATAATGGCAAGGGGATTGTTTATCTCATGGGCAACCCCTGCAGAAAGCTCTCCTATGGATGCCAGTTTCCCTGCCTGTATGAGCTGGTTGTTCATACCTTCAAGCTCGCTGTCTCTTTTTTTGATAACCTGAACCATGTGGTTGGTTACAAATGATGTGACAATTAATATGATCAAAGCGCTGAGATGGAGTGAGACAAGGGTTGCCCTGTTGGCATGACGGATGTCTTCAAAAAACTCTTTTTCACCAACCCTCACCACCAGGAGCCACCTTGGATCTTTCAGCCAGGTTTCGCAGACAATTTTTTTGATCTTCAAATCCCTGTCATGGGTTTCAAGGAATCTGAATTTCAAATCATCATGAATTTCACCCTTAAATCCGGGGGCCCGGGTCAGAATCTCTCCGCTGGAACCCGGACTTGTCTGGTAGATCCCCTTGCTGTTCAGGATGTATACATCACCGGTCCTGCCGATCCTTACATTCTCCACCAGGGAACGAAAAACGTCTGTGTTAACAGTGGCTCTTAATATCCAGCGCCGACAGTTTTCGTTCTTTGTAACTGCCATTATAAAATGGGGTTCTTTTCTGAATCCCATAAACATATCACTGATATAAATTTCTTTTTCCATTACTTCCCTGAACCAGAAAGTGTTGGAATAATTTTTGTTTATAAGGTCGTAAGGCCCTACGTAAGCTGCATGATCCCCGTTTTCATCAATGATTCCAATATCGGTAAGAACCCAGGAATCACGGTTGATATTGTTTAAAATATGAGTGAGATTACCCTCTTTTATCAGAAATTCAATTGAATTTGTTCGGGCGATGAAGTCAAGTCTGGTTTTGTTTTCTTTTAAGAAAAGTTCTATAATTTTTTTATGGTAGTCCACCCGGGTCTGAAGTGTTTTGAGTATCCTTTCCCTTGCAAACCCTGAATAATGCATATTGATTGCCCATCCGGCAAGGAGCAGAGGAACAATAGAGCAGATCGTGGTAAAGAAAACAAACCTGCGAAAGAGACGGGAATAATATGTCTTGTTCTTAGTTTCAAGGTTTTGATCCATGCAGACTCCTTGTATGCCCTGTTTTTTTATATGCGTAAATGCTTTTAGGTATGGTATTTCAACAAGTGTGCCAGAGGGTTATATTCATACAATATCTGGATAACGTATTGTAATTAAAATATTTTTTTTAAGGTGGCAAAAGGCAAAAAAAACAGGCTTTGGTAAAATGTCATCTGGCAGAAGACAGGGCTGGAAATTGCTATATGACAGATTGACTCTTCTACCAAAGAACCTCCCAGTATTTTTTATGGATTTCAATGACTTTCTTTAGGTTTGACAAACGGCTGAAGTCGCTTTTACGGACCCGGTCTATTTTATCTTCACTTATACCCGGTACATTGCAGATTTCTTTCATAACGGCAAGACCGCATTCCCGGATACCCATTAAGCTGTATCCCCCTTCCATGACAAAGGCCATCTTCCCACCTGAAGCGTGGGCTGCCACCTCAAGGAGAAGCGCGGTGATAAGGGCATACCCGCCTGGTGTCACTTTCATACCTGCCAGGCGGTCGTGGATATAAAGGTCAAAACCAAAGGAAACCAGAATTATTTCAGGTTTGTATTCCTGGGCAATGGGCCCGATAAGAAAATAGAGCGCCCTTCCAATGTCCCTTGACCGGCTTCCTTTTTCCAGGGGGATATTAATGGTAAACCCTTCACCTTTTCCTTTGCCCCTTTCTTCAATCCGTCCTGTTCCGGGAAAAGAACCTGACTCGTGAATGGAGACAAAAAGCACTTCATCCGTGTCATAAAATACGTCCTGAGTTCCATTGCCGTGGTGAGCATCAATGTCAATGATCATCAGCCTTGAAACATTGTATTTATGTTTTAGATACGTTGCACCCAGGGCAATGTTGTTAAAAATACAGAATCCCATGCCGCTGGCTGGTCCGGCATGGTGTCCCGGCGGCCTTATAAATGCAAAGCCCCGGGATGATCTGCCTGACATTATCCCGTCAATCATAGAAAAAACGCCACCCACGGCCAGTCTGGCCGTTGACCAGGATTCTTCTGTGGTCTGGGTATCAAATTCAAAGGAGCAAAGGCCTTTTCCAGCGGTTTTTTCAACTTTCTCAACATAGGCAGGCGTATGCACCCATGTCAGTTCTTTTTTTTCAGCAAAGCGGGGTACAATCTTAACCCATTTTCCATCCAGGCATTTGTTCGATAGTATTACCTCCACCGCTTTTATCCGTTTGTAATTTTCAAGGTGCGTGACCCCCCTGAGATGATTCCGGTATCTTGGGTCAATTACCACTGCAACAGGAAGACAAGAAATCATCTGCCCAGGCTCTGTTTCAATGCGGCCAAAGGCTTTTGCAAGTGTAAACAGCGCCTCTCCTTCAGGAATACGGGTTTTGTTTTTCAAAAGTATTGATACCGTTGTTCTGGCCAGAAGATCGGAACTGGAAGGATGAAGCGAGATTTTTATAAACGTCAGGGCATTCTTGCGCTGTCCGTTTATGGTTTTTTTGCCTTTAAGAAGCCTTATCCGGTCTGGAACTCTTTTGCACAAATGATTTGTGATGGAAGGATGGATCTTTTTAGAAGATGCTGCAATTGCCGCAATAGTTGTTAAAAGCCGCCCCTCGGGAGATTTAAGCGTATATTTGTACAATCCCCTGGCATTAAATCCAATGGATTTGTAAAACTTTTCCGCTTCGATTTCCGATTCAAGAATGATCTCTTTTACCTCGGGAAAATTACTTTTCCACAGCACCCAGACCCCTGCCATTATAAAAGTACCGGCCCCTTTGACAGGGCGGGGATCAAGGGGGGAATCAGCTCCGCCCCGGGTGGCAACATATTTCACTTCAAGGCCTTGGTAAAAAAGTTTTCTTATCCTTTCCAGAAAAGTCAGCCCCTGTATCTCCCCTTTTGCCACACATGCAAAAAGCAGGCTGTCCGTGCCGGAAACCAGACAGTTTAACAGAAAACGGATGTGAAAAAATTCCAGGTTGAAGCGACCGGCCTGCATAAGGCTTTCCCTGGAAAATGGAAATCTCATGAAAAAGGCCATTGTATAATCGTCTACCACTCCCCGGGAAAGTACCCGGGGGTCGTCTTCAAAATTTTTGAAATCGCTCTGGCCAGTGCTGTCATTTCTTATGTCCAGAAGCTTTTTGAGCCTTTGTCTCAGCACCTTGATCAAAGGAGTTTCATTGGCCTGGGTATTTTTTTGAAATATGGAGACTATGCGGTTTTTCAGCAGATCCACAGCCAGATCGATTTCATAATTAAGCATCAAAGACAGGCCGGCAGTATCGGTTTTTGAAGCCTGTTTCCCTGGATTTGCTAAAGGGTCACTATGAAAAAGGTGTCGTGTCTGGGCCAGTTCTCCATATTGAATCAACAGCGCCTGCTCAAGACAGGGGATGCCGCTGGTGAAAAACTGGTATTTATTGACAAAGGTTTTCTTGTCGCCAAAAAGAAAATACAGCTTTTTTTCGTCCCGGGTTTGTGATGCAGGCAAAAGATCAATTCCCCCCTTTCCCAGCATGGTATGCAGGGTATAGGCAATTTCAGGCTCTCTTCTGCCAATGGCATCGATGGCCTGTTTGATATTTTCCCGGGTCAGCATCATCAATCCAGAATCACGAGCTCTGAATTTGAAAATGATCCAATAAATGCTTCAGGCACCTGAATTTCAAATATCACTCCCTGTTTTTCTCCATTGCTCACGGATATTTTCCCGCCGATTCTTTCCATGATGAACCGGCTGATGGCCAGGCCAAATCCCCAATCTCCCCGTTTGGTCAAATGCTGTAAGTCAAAAATTTGTTCCATATCTGCATTTTCCAGGTCAGGTCCGTTATCTGCGATCAAAACCATCACAAAATTTTCCTTCCTGGACGTGGACACACAAATTGAGCCGTTTGTGCCGACAACGGCAGAAGCGTTCAATAAAAAATTCAGGAAGACCTGACGCAGGACTGCAACATCGCTTCTTACACAGGGCAATCCATCCTGAAAATCGGTCATCAGATCTATATTTTTTTCAATCAGGGATGTCTTCAAAAACCCGATCATACGGTTTAAAACCATGTGAATATTAACATCCATAATAATGGGATCTTTTGGTGCGGCAAACCGGATAAAGCTGTCTATAAGAGTCTTCCCCCTTATGGATTCCGAAAAAATCTGTTTCGCCAGACTATCGGTTTCACCAGAATCTGCCAGCCCGGCCTGCTCTTTCATCAGCATAGCCGTTACGTGAATATTGGACAGAATATCGTTGAGGTCGCTGAAAACGCCTTTGCCCAATTTCATTGATGAGGCCAGAAAGGCAGTTCTCCTCAACCTGCTGTCCAGGCGGTGCCCGCGCTTTCTTTTTTCTTCCAGCATGGACACCAGACTGTCTGTGGTAAGGAGGATGGCCAATACCATCAGAAATCCTGCCAGCAGAACGATAATAAGACTGATGATCTGCACTTTTCTTTCCGCTTCAAAAATATCCCCTTTGTCTAAACTCACAACGGAAAGCCAGGGAATCGTCTCAAGCCAGATGGTTAAAATAATACTGGGTCCTTTTTCATCCACCTGCACTCCCGTAAAACGACCCGGGGGCAAAATCAAAGATTTCATCATGAGTTTTCCGCCATGTCTCGAATTTGTCTGAAATTCGCCCTTGCTGTTGATCAGAAAGGCATCCCCTTTCCTGTTTCCTGCCACCTGGGTGGCAATGTTGTCAAACAGACCCGACATGATAGTAGCTCTCAAAATCCAGACATTTTGACCTTCAGTACGCTTCACAGCTATGATGAAGTGGGGTTCGTTCCTGAAACCGGTGAACACATCACTGACAAATACGCCTTGAGCCATCACTGTTTGAAACCATAATGTGTCCCTGTAATTTTTTGTGGCAAGATCGTAGGGCCCCGTATAGGCAAGGTGGTAACCGTCCTGTCCTATTATACCGAGATCCTGGAAACAGGGCAGTTGATTCTGAAGCGAAAAAAGATATTGTTCAATGGTTCCAGGAAGTATCATATTTGACAGGCTGTTATTTTCCGAAATAAGCTTTAAATCCATTGTCCGTTCAATGAGGAAGGAATCAATGGTTTTTTTATGGAAGACCGCTTCTGCCTGAAGGGCCTCCAGTGTTTTGTGTTTTATTGTGCGGGCCATGTAAAAATACATACCGCCGCCAATTACCACAAGAGGAAGAAAGGCTGCCGCAATGAGAATTACAACAACCTTTTTCCATACCTTGCGGTAATAGGGAAAATCCCGTGTTGCAGATATGGCAAAAGTTCTGTCAGGCATGCCCTGTACCTCCCTGGGACAAATCGTTTTTATCAAAAATACCTTAATATGACACAGAATACCAGAGCGACAACCCATATAGTGTGGCTGACCACACCCTTTTTGACGGGATGAACACTGGAACCGGTAATATATGTCACCAGATTAAAAATATGGTTCCATGTCAGTGCTATAATGAAAAAAGAAAGAAAAAACATCAGCATATGGACTTTTTCAACCCCCATGCCGGCCAGAAATTTTCCCAGTGTTTCAGGTGTAAGCGGTCCATCAACATTACCAAAAAGTCCCAGATAATATAGAAAAAATGACCCCCCCATGACAACCATTGACCAGCCCATGCTTTTCGTCCGTTTCCGGATATAATTGTTCAGCGGGTTTTTGTTCATAACACATCTCCTTTTTGTTTTTCCCCCTCCCCGTTTACAGGGAGGGGGTTATATATTAATTCAAATTGCCATCAACCCGCAAGTTTCTTGTAAATGCTGGGAAATATCTTGTAGAAGACGTAGCTCGCCACCAAAAGGCTGTATGCCGGTACTACTATTTTCCATGCTTTTTCAGGAAAGACCCTTGTCATATATGGTGCCGCAACCGCAGAAAACATGGTTGCCAGCATCATGGACGGCAGGAGCAGGTAGTCTATCGTAACGCCGCTGGTTAAAAGGGCCAGCCATACAATGATGGCAAAGGTACTGACGGTTCCTTCACAGATGGCTGTTACCGCAAGCATACTTTTAACAGGAACACCGGACATAAGACCGCCGATGGTGACCACCGGGCCATATCCACCACCACCCACACCCTTGTTAAACCCTGCCAGAGTTGCAAAAAAAAGCATTTTCATGGGTTTGTAGGGTCTATCCTTAGTAGCGCTGATGACCGAGATGAACCCCATCATCAGAAGAAGGATGGCCACATAGAGTTTGATCCAGACTTTATCCACAGGGAAAAACTTGTAAATACCCATGATGGATGCTGATACAGCAATACACCCGGTCACCCCGATGATAATCCAGAGCTTTACGGTTTCAGACATGGGGGAAAATTTCCACTCCACGTTTTCAAATTCCCGGTGAAGAAAGGCTCCCACAAGACCCGCCACACCCTGCTGAATCATAACAACCGGTACGATCTGCTTGGGATCAAATCCCATCACAAGAAGGATGGGTGTTAAAGCCGTTCCAAATCCCATGCCTGCGGATGCGTCCATGAATTCAAAAAGTGCCGCCAAAAGGACCACGCTCCATATGATGGCCCAGTCATTTCCAACGAGTCCGTGAGCCGTAACCCATGCAGACTGTATCCTTATCGTGGGTTCAAAGGGGTTTCCCGCAAGCCAGATGCCTAGCAGGAAAACCAGGAAAAAGACAAATATACCTCCCAGGGCTGCACGTATATGCCGCCACTCCGGGATAAACCGCTCGGCAATGGTCTGTTTGTTTTTTTCCAGGTCTCGAGCTACTTCAAAACCCGTTATTTTTGCTTTGGCTTTTTCCATTCTGTTTCTCCTTCTAATTTACGTTTTGTATTTTGTTTATGCTGATTATACAGCCTGTCTTTTTATTCATTATGCGGGTAATTCCACATTTAAAGCGTACTGAAGAGCCACATAGCTTAGATATACCCCGAGAAGGTATACGCCCTGCCACCTTTTAAATACCCCTCCCTTGTTCATGGATATAAACACCCTGAAAGACCAGAGGATGATGAGCATGGCCGGAAAATGGAAAAAGAAGAAATTTTCCGGAATGGCAAGGGGTTTTGCCGTTGAAGCCGCCCCTATTACAAACAGGCAGTTGAGAACGTCGGCACCCACAATGTTTCCAACGGTTATTTCAGGATGTCCTTTTTTGATGGCAGATATGGCCGTCATAAGTTCAGGCAAAGAAGTGCCAAAGGCCACCATTGTCGCAGCAATGACGTCCTCGGGCACATGGAATCTCATGGCTATTTCCGAGGCACAGGGTACAAGGACCCGGGCTCCCAGGACAACGAGAAAAAGGCCGCCCAGCATCATAATCCAGCATTGAACTATGCTGATGAGTTCTTCGTCATCATCGTTCTCTCCTGCCGCCATTTGGGCCATGCTGGATTTTGACCAGAAATAGGTTGCGCACATGTAAATGGCCAGAAGGATGAGAAAAAAGATGCCAATAGGCCGGCCCAATACGGGTGGTCCCGGCGAGAAGAAAAGAAGGGCCAGAGCAATGACCACCAGAAGGGTTGCTGATCCCACCTGGACCCATCCGGTTCGGTTAAGGATAAACTTGTTTGCCGGCACCGAAGCCGCCAGCACGCAGGTCAGGCCAAAAATTAGCCCTGTATCCGCAATAATGGAGCCTACGCCATTGCCCAGGGCCAGCCCGGGATTTCCCATGACAGCGGCCATCACGGAAACAAAAGCTTCAGGCATTGTTGTTCCCAGTGAAATAATGGTTGCACCGATGACAATTTTGGGTATTCCTGTGCGTTTTGCCAGGTCAACTACACCGTCTATCATCCAGTCTGCTCCCTTTGAGAGTAAAAGAATACAGACAACAATAGCAACCAGTAAAAGGGGAGTGGACAGCCCTTTTACTGCGTGTGCCAAAACAGCTTCATCAGCAAACCATTGCCAGAGACTGTGTTGCATAAAACCTCCTTTTCAGAATCAAAATTTAGTTGAAAGTATCGACCGATTATTTCCTTTTCAGCAGCCGTTTAGAATAGGTAATAACAAAAAAGATGCCAGGACGAAGAAAAAGCAAAACTATTAGCTAACAGCTTGATTATGCAGATTAAATGCCCTGAGAAAAATCACCCGATATCCAGATTATATTAGAAGGTAAAACCTGGCAGTGGACAGTTTTAAAGAAGAGATGTCACTTACGGGTTGACAGTATTATTTAATTCTATCTTAGAACCCTGGGTTACCCGCGACCAGACAAAAAAAAGCAGAGAGCATTTTAATGCCCCCTGCTTTTTCCAAAATAGGATGGGATGGTTATCTAAGCGGTTATCTATGCTGGAAGGAAAACCTTTTTATCAGGGGTTATGGTTTTCTCCCCTGAATTCATTGGCATCCATATGGGAGTCTTTCATGAGCCGATGGAGGTATTGTCTCTGTATCCCGGCAGTTTCAGCTGCCTTGCTGATATTCCCCTGGGTTTCCTTTAACAGAGCCCGGATATAGTGTTCGTGGAAAAGCCTGATGTTTCTTTCTTTGGCATTTTTAAAATTCATCAGGGTATTTTCCAGGTTTAAATCGGGATTCAATTCCGGCATAAAACTCTTTTCCGGGCCAGAAATACCAAGGTCAGAAAGGGTCAATGTATCACCCGTACAAAAAATTATTCCCCGTTCAATAATATTTTCAAGTTCCCTTACATTACCGGGAAATTGCTTTGCTGTCAAAGCCTGCATGGCAGACTGAGCGATGCCCTTAATATGTTTTCCGTTCATTACGCAATATTTGTTGAGAAAATGGTAGCAAAGAAGTGGAATATCTTCGGATCTGTCCCTTAAAGGCGGTATTTCCAAGCGGATGACATTCAGGCGGTAAAACAGATCCTCCCGGAATGTATTTTCCTTTATGGCCTGTTCAAGATTTTTGTTTGTAGCTGCAATGAACCTGAGATCCGCCTTTTTGGTTATGACACTGCCCACAGGTCTGTATTCTCCCTCCTGAAGCAGCCGAAGAAGACTGGCCTGGAGTCCTGGCTTCAAGTCTCCTATTTCATCAAGGAAAAGGGTGCCCCCGTTTGCCTCTTCAACCAGTCCCTTCTTATCTGTCGCTGCACCTGTAAAGGCACCCTTTACATGCCCGAATAACTCGCTTTCGATCATATTCTCCAGCATTGCTGTGCAGTTTATGGTAACCAGTTTTTTTGATCTTCTATTGCTGTTCTGATGAACCGCCCTGGCCACAAGCTCTTTGCCCGTTCCGGTGGGTCCGGTTATAAGGACGGTTCCTGATGTGGGAGCTGCCTGACGAATCCGGTTGAAAACCTTTGCCATGGAAGTGGTCGACCCAATGATGGAAAGATCGTTCTCCTTTTCCAGGGCACGGCGCAGTTGCCTGTTTTCTCTGATTACCCCCTGCCACTTCATGACCTTGTCAAGGGTTACCAGAAGCCTTTCTCTTCTAAAAGGCTTTGTCAGATAATCGCTTGCCCCTTTTTGCGTGGCTTCCACTGCAGTCTCTATGGTGGCATAAGCAGTGAGGATAATCACCGACACATCGGAATTGATCTGTTTGATTTTCTCCATCAGGGTGATCCCGGACATTCCGGGCATCTTCAGATCTGTTATTACCAGATCAAACTCCTCTTTTTTAAAAATTTCAAGGGCCTTTTCAGGATTGCTTTCTGTAACAGCCGTGTAATGGGTATCTTCTGCAATAATCCTGTCCATCAGTGTCAGCATATCCTGTTCATCGTCAACGATTAAAATACGTCCCTTCATCACTACTCCTTAAGGTATCACCATCAGTTTGACTGTAAAAATAGTGCCACCTGATCCAATATCCGCTATAGCATGCTTTTGGCTCTCACACTCCATGATTCCGCCAAAACCGGTTATGATGCCGTAACTCACAAAAAGCCCCAGACCGGTTCCCCTGCCCTCGGGTTTGGTGGTGAAAAAGGGTTCAAATATATAGTCCATGTCCTTGTCTGCTATGGCAAGTCCCTGGTCCTGGAATTGTGCCGCAACCATATGAAGATCATTGTCCATAAATGTCCTGATTGTCAATTTCCCACCTTGGGGCATGGCATCGGCAGCATTGTTGATCAGGTTGAGAAAAACCTGTTGCAGCTTCCTGGAATGGCCTCTTACAAGGGGTATTGTATTTGAAAATTCTCTGGTCAATGAAATCCCCTCTTTTTCAAACCGATGTCTGGCTATTTTTATGGTGTCTTCAAGACAGAGATTCAGATCAGTGTGGCAATGACCATTTTCTTCTCCTGTACGAACAAAGCCCAGAAGGTTCTCCACGATCTCTTTACAATGAAGGCCCTGGCGCTCTATAATTTTAAGGTCTTTATAATCCTGGCAAATTTTATCTTTTTTGCGCAGCATAAGGTCGCAGAACCCCAGGATCACCCCAAGGGGATTATTAATTTCATGGGCAACCCCTGCTGCCAGCGTTCCCACTGACGCAAGTTTTTCCGTGTGTATCAGGTGACGTGCAAGTTTTTTGTTTTCAGTGACGTCCCTTGCAATGCAGAGCACGGAAATTACATCTCCTTTTTCGCTGCGCAGGGGCACCATGTTGGCATCCAGGAATATCGTAAGGCCATCAAGGTCAAATCTGGATTCTTTTCTGATACTTTTTTTGCTTTCAAAAACGATATGAATCAGTCGTTGAAACCTTTTGCTCATTTCTTCCGGAAATAGGGATGACATTATCTTTCCCATATGATCTTCAGCCCTGCATGTGAAAAACTTTGATGTAAAGCTGTTCATGGACAAAAATCTGCCATTGGAGTCGACGGTGAAGATGAAATCTTCAGCACTTTCCACAAGGGATCGGTATTTTGCCTCGGATTTTACAAGTTCTTCGGTCTGCCTGTTGACTTCCTTTTCCATGTGACTGGACCATTTTACTTCAAAAAACATGATGATTGAAGCCCCTGCAATAATGGTGAATATCACGGCCAGTTGCATGAAAAACTGATCCATATATTTATCCCTTACTGCCTTTTCTATTTCTAAAACAGGGGCTACCACGGCTATGGACCATTTCTGTGCCGGAATTTGGGAAATCCTTACAGGGGTGTATGCGATAAGTTTTTCCATACTGCCTGTAAGCCCCCTGTGCCATCCTGAAACATACCGTCCTGTTCCTTCAATGCCCTTGAGCATTTCATCCCTTTGTATCTTGTTGATCTCAACAAAAGAAATGTCATGATTTTTTTCTTTTCTTACCAGAAAAGCATTCTTCCCTATAAATGAGATTGTTGGATGAAAAAGAAAGTAACCTTCATTGTCGATGATCCAGGCATACCCTGTCTTGCCGGACCTGATATTCTTGAGAAAGGGATCCAGGAGCCATGAAATATTGACATGACAAATAATGAACTGGCTTTGGCCAACGGGTAAGGATATTATTAAAAATATTCCAGATGGTGTGAACTGTGGCTTTGAGATGGTCAAATGATTTATTTTTTGAGCATCTGGATCAAAGGGAAGGGGCAAGGCCTCATCAAGGGTAGAACTGGCAATTTCCCTGCGGCCAGGGTGACCCGTATAAAGGATTCCGGCATCCCTGTCGTGAAATTCGATGGTGCTGACACCACATTCACCTACTCGGGACAGTATTGATTGTATTGCCCTGACGGAATCTTCATCCTTTTCAAGTTCCAGGGAAAGAATTTTCATTTCTCTTTTTAACAGGGAAAATTCTCTTTCAATAAAATTTTTTACATCGTGCGCAATAACCATCTGCTCTTCATTGAACTGCCTGCGCACGATCTTGCACATCTCCTCTATGGACCACTGGGACATAACCGCGCTTGCAGCCACAAAGATGAGAGCAGTCAGGGCCACAATGATGACGATGCTTTTTTCCGTTCCTGGTCGCTTTTGCCTGGGAGAAGATTTAAGGTTGAAATGCTGGATTCTGTCTGTATTTTTTTTTTTTAAAACCACAACATTTCCTGTATTTGTTGTGAGGCTTAAGGCTCACTTGTGTTGACGGCTATAATCTGCCTTTGATTTTTAATAACCCTTTCCTGTATAGAAAAGGGTTATTAAGTTATTTTAATTTGTTTACATTGCTTATAACATTACTTATTCAATTGGCAGCATGCCTCTTTCCAGAATAAGAGATCTTCCTTTTTCAGATTTGATGAAATCCACAAAGGTCTTGACCGTTCCCGTTGGCTCACCCTTTGAAACCAGGTAAAATATCTGGTAGTAAGGATATTCTTTATCCCCTGGCTTTACGCCGTCAATGCTCAATGCCTTTATCTTGGGATGGGTAATCTGAGCCCCTCGGGAGATAAAGGATACGGCACCCAGAGGCAATCCTTCAATGGCCTCCAAAACACGAGTGGATTTATAGGTTAAATAATCATATTGAATGACGTTGTGTTGCAACACCTGGCGATTGAAGTTTTTATGGGCTCCGGTTTTAATTCCGGGAACAACAAGGATAATGGGTAAATCAGGTCCCCCCACTTCTTTCCAATTCTTTACTTGACCGGTAAATACTTGCCGGAGCTGACTCTTGGTTAACATATTGACTGGTGTATCTTTATGGGTGATGATGGCCAGCGGGTCCTTGCAAAATGGGATTTCTATAAGCCCGTAATCCTTGTGACGTTGATATATTTCACTTGTGGAACTGGCAATGTCGGTCATATCCTGGGTAACCCGATAAATACAGGATTCAGATCCAGCTACAAACAGATCAATGGATATTCCGGTTTCCTTTGTAAAAGTGTCCAGTCTGGAATTTTCAAATGCTTCGTAAACCTGAGCCGAACAGCTATACCTCAATCCCTGAGCCGCCGTTGCCAAAGTCATTGGCACAATGGCCCACAGCACCAATAAACTGATGCCCATTAAACTTAATTTACTCATCGCTTTTTTCATGATTTTTCTCTTCCTCCGTATTAGGGTTAAAGTATTTTGTTTGACAACAGAATTCTTTCTTAATCTTTTATTCTGTATGGCTGTTTCAGAATACTGTTTCAATATACTAATTTACTAATTTACTAATTCATTAATTCAATTTACGTGCCAGAGATTAAAATGAAGTCTTTAAAAATATAACTATCTGTTTTTATATATATAATCAAAAAAATATGTTTTTTCATCAGCAAATGAAATCGCCAGCCTTGCCTTTTGGAATCGATCCAATCTAAAAATAGTTCATATTTTTTTCATGTTGTAAAAAAACATGACATTCATAAAATTCAAATATGAGTTTTTCACTGTCTCCAATTTAAATAAACTTCTATCATTTTAATAGGTTGAATTTATTTATAAGTTTGCTTTGTTTTTGGCATACCTTTTGCTTTGTTCCT
>Ga0075120_10000499_pt1 | contig 32378 bp, 32 predicted proteins | sample AntAceMetag02UKL_FD_69792 | JGI IMG/M metagenome (GOLD analysis project Ga0075120, IMG submission 69792) | Saline lake microbial communities from Ace Lake, Antarctica - Antarctic Ace Lake Metagenome 02UKL | ecosystem: Environmental > Aquatic > Non-marine Saline and Alkaline > Saline | place...
AAAAATAATATTGACACCCTTTTTAAAAAAAAATTTATTAAATTAGTGGAACAAAATAACTCTTTGATCCGCTGAATCTTTGCCCTTGGGGTATTAACCTGCCCTGGGGGTTTTCCTTTTACAAAAAAACTTGCATGATTCCCTTAATAAAATATTTCTGTTCAATCTCAGGAGCAAAAACCGGTCATATATTGGCAGGGGTTTTTTCACGCCCATAATTTGTCCTGCATATATCAGAGCAGAATTTTTTCCTACCTTTCCTTCTGATTACTGTGAATTTTCCGCAATGTTTACAAAATAAAAAATATTCTTGGCCACCACACAGAAGGAAATCGAAAAAAATCCTTGAAACTATAGTTCGATAGTTGCGGGCTAATTGAAAAGTAGCATTTTCGGTTTCTTCATCGAGTATAGGCTGTTTTTCATTATGTTCCGATAAAGCTTTTTTATGACTTCTTCTATGCATTTGATCAATGTAAGGGATTGTAGAGAAAGACTTGGCAACGCAATACTCACCATCATTTTTTTTGATTGTCTCCCTTAATTCTGAATATGCTGCTCGGAGCTGTCCTGTGAATCCATGCAAGAAATCATCATTTTCAAATTCGAGTAAAATTCGCTGCCAAGGTAAATTATATTTATGTACTTCTTGTAAAATTTTTTGCAGGTTTATTCTATAATTAATAAAAACCTCTGCCTTTTTTTTGATGGATTCTATTTTCTCAAAAGAGTATTTATCTTTTGGTAATTTTTTTATAAGATACAATGATATTTCACAGGTCGGTGATATTTTTTCATTCACATCAATAAGTTTAGGGCCTCTTTGAAATAATTTAAAAAGTTTCAAATTATGAATATCAGGTGTTAAATATTCTTCTAACCACTCACCAAGTTTGATCATTCTCTCAAAATCTTTATTTGCCATTTCGTAGTTCCTCCAGGTTTATGATGGGCTCTTTTTTTTGTTGTAGCTGGTCAGACAGATTAACTGCATCCCGTAACGTCTTGTCTGCAAGATGGGCATATCTCATGGTCATAGCTGCATCCTTGTGGCAAAGAAGCTTCTGGACTGTGTAAAGGTCGGCCCCGTGGCTTACAAGGGAACTGGCAAAGTGATGTCTTATTCCGTGAAACCTGAAATGTTTTGGCAATCCTGCCGCCTTCTTTATTCTAAGCCATGGCCCCTTGAAATCTGTCCTCTGCTGCCCGTTCTTCCCGTAGAAGATCCATTGGGTATCATATTCCTTTGGAACGTTTTTCAGGACATTAACTGCTTTGCCGGACAATGGTAATGTCTGGTCAGCTATTCCTTTTGGATCTTTTAACACCATGAATTGTCGCTCAAAATCTATATTATTCCAGGTGAGCTTGAACAGTTCTCCTCGCCTGATCCCGGTATAAAGGCTGAACAGGATAAACGAGGTAGACATTTTGTCATCCCATTTTTCAAGGATATTCAGAAGGTTGTTCAGTTCGTCATCGGACAAAAATTCTGTCACCTGATTATTAAGCTTTGGTTTCTTAACCTTCCTGCAAGGGTTGTCTCCGGAATACATTCCCCAATTTTCAGCCACATTATAAAGCCTTGTGAGTAAAACTAACTGATGCTTTATGGTCGCTGGTGCATAGGGTTTTTCCCGATTACTTTTTGCCTTTTTCATTTTCAATACAAAACTTTCAATTGTAAAGGGGCTTATTGCATCAAGGGGTTTATTTCCAAACGCTGGTTTCAAATGTTTGTCATAATAGTATACGTCGGCCCGCCATGATTTTTTATTTTCCATTAACCAGGGCAGATACTTATTCCAAAATTTATTAAGGGTGATTGAGTCTTTTTTTTTGTGGATATCAAACTCCCCCCTGGCGATGTCATCTTTAAATTTTGCCTCAATTTCCCTTGCAAGTTCAAGATTATTGGCTGTCCTGGTGATTCTTTTTCCGTTCATGCGGACAATAATTTTATAGGTTTTGTTTTTTGGGACAATGGTATCGCACTTAGGGCATTTTTTTGTACCGATCTTCATTTCAGTCTTACATTTTTTACACCGGATATTGATTGCCATATGATACCTCTCCTATCTTAGGGGTGACAAAAGGGTGACACCCGGGGTATGTTCCTATACAAGTTCGTATTAGACGGTACAAATAGGATAAGCGAACAAGGCAACAATGTCAAGGATTTTATGAACAAATACAAATAAAAGAAAATAGCTTGAAACAGACTTCGAATCCATAGGTCGCCCGTTCGAATCGGGCCGGGCGTACCAATAATACCAAGGGTTTTGTCCAGATCAAATTTTTCTGATGGACAGCCACAATGAGCTTGCTTGACAACACCCCCATCTTTTGATAAAAATATTCAAAAAAGAAGGGGGTCTTACAATATGCTATACCGCTTTGCAGAAACTAATCTTGACGTCTGGCTCAATAAATCTAACAGGAAGCCTTTGGTACTTAGAGGTGCCCGCCAAGTGGGAAAATCCACATTGGTCAGAGAATTTGCCAGAAAAAGAAAAAAAAATCTTATTGAAATCAACCTGGAGCGGCATCTGTTTCTGGATGATATTTTCAAAACCCTTGATACCGATGCTGCGTTAAGAGAAATAGAAGCATTAAGCGGTATACCAATATCTTCCCCTGATACCATACTCTTTCTTGACGAAATTCAGTCCACGCCACATGCTCTCCAACTTCTGCGGTATTTTTTTGAAGAAAAAAAAGAGTTGCCGGTCATTGCTGCAGGCTCGCTTTTAGAGTTTACTCTTGCTGATCATTCTTTTTCAATGCCCGTAGGACGGATCGAATATATGCATCTTGGCCCCATGACATTCAACGAGTTCATCATGGCTGTTGAGCCGTCCCTGACCAGATACATCGAAAATTTTTCAATGACCTCACCCCTTCCTATGGCAGCCCATGAAAAGCTTAAAAAAAAGCAGCGAGATTATGTTCTTATCGGTGGTATGCCGGAAGCAGTTCAGGTGTGGTGCGAGACCGGATCTGTCAGGGATGTGACAGACATTCACCGTTCAATAACAGAAACCTATCAGGATGATTTTTCAAAATATGCCCAAAAGCACCAACTGGCTCTGATGCAAAGAATTTTCAGAACCATCCCAAGAATTGTCGGGAAAAAAGTAAAATACAGTAATATTTCTCGTGAGCATCCATCAAAAAACATTAAAGACGTCCTTGAACTTCTGTCAAAAGCAAAAATATGCCACAAGATTTATCACAGCCATTGTTCCGGCCTTCCGCTGAATGCAGATATCAAGGAAATCGTATACAAATTATTGTTTATGGATATTGGAATGATGAACCATATTTGTGGAAATGACTGGACTTTTCTTCAGTCCTTTCCGGATCACGAACTTGTCAATGAGGGTGCCATTGCCGAACAGTTCATCGGCCAACATCTTTTGTTAGCCCAAAGCCCCTCTCCATCGCTGAATTATTGGGTTAGGCAGGCCAAAACATCCAATGCCGAAGTTGATTATGTTATCTCCCAAGGCCCCTTAATTATACCGATTGAAGTAAAATCAGGAAAAAGCGGTTCGTTAAAATCTCTACAGCAATTTGTCACCCAAAAAAATATTTCCCTGGCTGTCAGATTTGACCTGAATCCTCCCGGCATCCAAGATATTTCGCATCAAATCAGCACTGCGAAGGGAATTGAATCTGCCAGCTATAAACTGCTATCCTTGCCTTTATACCTTATTGAAGCATTGCCAAAAGTTTTGAATGAAATCCGTACAGCCTTATCCTATTGACCAGTTAATGACACAAAAATTCAAATGAAATATTGTTGTCATTTTTTGTTGTTCATTATTTCTCACTTAAAATATTTTAAGTTATCTTCAAATACGTTTCAAAACGTCCACATCCTTCTCTTCCAAAAATTTAATTGATTTACTGCAAACCGGGGCGTTTGTTTCCAAAGCAACCAATGCATTTGGAACTTTTTCTTTTATCTTTTCAATTTTTTTTAGGATTGCAAGAGCATCCTTCATTATTATTCTGCTTTTTCTATTAATGACCAGGATAAATTCTTTAGAATCCCATTTCATTAATACTGTTCGACAGGCTGTTACGGAACTAAATATCCAATTCGCCGAGTATTTTTCCTGACTACCCCAGATGGCCACTTTAAAATCCCCCACCTAAGTGGCCACAGATGGGAGAAAGTTTGTGGCCATCCGGGACTACAGATTTATTTCAACGCGCTTATGCATATCTCATGATTTTATTGAAAAATATTGTGGGTAATATCTATCGAAAAATGGATAGAGTTGCGTATATAAATCATGCTGTATCTATACTTTAACTAACTGAAATAATAGATAAATATTAAATTTTACTCTTGCAATAAATTATAATAAATGTTATTATTCCTCCAAATAATCAAGGGGGAGTTTATGTTAAATTTTAAAAGTGGTGAGTCAAGAAATCAGATGGTCTTTTTTCCTGAAAGCATCAATGATTATATCCCTGAAAATCATTTGGCAAAGCTTGTGTTATCAATCGTTTTAAAATTGAATATAGATAAAATCAGCTCCAAATTTAGCACTATCGGCCAAAAAGCATTTTCTCCCAGGACCTTACTATTAATCCTTTTTTATGGATATTCAATTGGGATTAGAAGCTCTCGCAAACTATCAAAGGCTTGTGAAGAGAGAGTAGATTTCATGTACCTGACAGAAAAACTTCATCCCAGTTATAAGACAATCAGTGAATTTAGAAGAGAAAATTTATCAGAGATATCGGAATTATTTCAAGAAATCATTTTAATAGGGATAAAACTTGGCCTTGTAAAAATTGGAAATATAAAGCTTTCGATAGATGGTTCAAAAATGAGAGCAAATGCATCCGGCAAACTGAGCAAAGATGAAAAAGGATTGGAAAAATTATTGTCAGATGTAAAAGAAAAAGCTGCCCGCATGTTAAAAGAGGCTGAAGAGATTGATCAGAAAGAAGATCTGGAGCTTGGCAATCAACGTGGAGATGAGCTTCCGGAAACAGTTCAGCAATTAGAGTTCAGAAAAGAAAACATTGAAAGCGCCTTACAAGAATTAAGAAAAGAAAAAGCTGAGTTGAAAAAGGAGCTACTTGAGAAAAAGGATAAGCTCAGCAAAACCGAAGAAAAAATGATTGAAAGAAAAAAAATAAACCTGACTGACCATGATGCCAATTATATGAAAGAACGTAATGGGTGCATCAGAACAAATTATAATGTTCAGGCCAGTGTTGATGAAGAAAATCAATTTATAAGTGCAAAGAATGCCTGGAATGCCCTGCTAAATCAGAATGCGCAAAAAAAGCAAAATATAAAGTACTGTTCCGAGGGAAACATGAACATCTTATTGAAAAAAACAGGGGCAACCTTATAAGTGAGGAAGGGCGTAAAGAATATCAAAAGAGGATGCACACAGTTGAACCTGTTTTTGGCAATATAAAATTCAATTTGGGCTTCAGGCAATTTTTAGTGAGAGGCATTTCAAAGGTAAAAGGAGAGTTTGACCTGATGTGTATCGCCCACAACATGAAAAAGATAGCAACATATTGCGACAAACATGCCATCAGTTTTGATGCCTGCCTGGAGTAAGTTCCAGGAAGGTTGGACAAGTGGTATATGTATAAAGCATCAAATCCCCCCTGGAGCGTCCATATTTGAACAAACAAACGCCTTGTTATATGGAATTTTTAGCCTAAATAAAATTTTACCTCTGCGTGGAGATAAGGAATTTTAAAATTTTTCATCCCTCCCCACACGGGGTCGGTCGCAATTTTTACGACAATTCTATTCAGTAACAGCCTGTCGAAAACCTTTTTTGCTTCTGTGTGAGAATCTGTGTGAGACTCTTGTTCAAATTGCAAATCCAACATTACCATTGCATCTTTTTCAGCATTACCAATCGTATGAAGGTAAATTTCAGTTGTTGTTCTGTTTTTATGACCAAGAATTTTTTGAATAGAGTCAATTGGCACATTCGCCTGATCAAGTATAGGTCTTGCCAACGGCTACGCCGTAATTTTCTACATTCATTTCTAAAACCGGTTAAGGTGGTTTTAAGTTGAAAAAACCAACCTGGATTGATATGGGATAGCTATGTCCTGAAAAAATGTTGAAAAAAAGGGTTGACTTTAAACTGGTACTCCTATCCTATTGATGCCATACGAATACCTAATTCAAAGGCGCGTTTACAATCTTCTGGAAAGACCTTTGCATGACGTTTGACTTTCGCTTTACCGTCAAACATTTCCGATTCGTACTTGTCATAGTCGCTGTACTGCAGGGTATCTGTGGACAAAAGCAATTCGCATGCACCGAAATGCATCTCAAGATTCATCCTAGTCACACCAAAATGCCGGTCATAGCCCAACATTTTGAGTGATTCTTCGTTTACATTCATAGTATAAATCAAAGCCGTATTAATGTGCCTTGGAAAAAGAGATTTCATATCTTTGGAGTAATCTTTGTAAGGGAAGCAAAGCCGTTCTAATAAAGCACGAGTGGAAGCGGATTCTGTCCCATAATAGACGGGTGTTCCTATGATCAAAGCATCAGCGTTTTTAACACGGTCGAGCACACAAGTCAGGTCATCCTGTATTGCACATGTCCCATTTTTTTTTCGATTGATTTTTTTGCATGAAAAGCAGCTTATACAGCCGGAAAAATTCAGGCCATAAAGCTGGACGAGTTCAGTCTCAGCGCCTATTGAAGCAGCCCCTTCTAATGCTTTAGTTAGCAATGTAATGGTGTTCCAGTTTTTTTTCCTTGGACTGCCGTTAAATGCCATTACTTTCAAAATAAACTCCCCTTTCTTTTATCATGCAAGCGTTAGTAAAAACTTTTATGGGTAAAAATAATAACACGACCCTTTATAGGTGGGATTCTCAATCATTATTTATGGTAAAGAAACTAAAAATTTATTCAATTCGTGATTAAGTCTTTCTGGTTTCTCCAGCATGGGGAAATGGCCGCAGTTTTCAATCATTACAAGTTTTGATTGCGGTAGTAAAGCAGCTATTGTTTTTGTCTCTTTGGGAACAGCGGATGTATCTAAACCGGCACCCACTACTAGACTAGGTACTTGGAATTCCGGCAGATGGTTTGTGAGATTAAAAGAGCGATATGACCTTACCAGGCTGTTTGCTACATCGTCAGGAACATTCAACATCTCATCCATAGTCCACTCAATGATTTTAGGATCGGTGTCAGGATTCATCCAGCCATAAAAATACTTCAAAAAGGCATTGCGATAGCCCACCTTTTGTGTTTCTGCTTCTATTTTTTTGGAGATCAACTTATTTTCCAAGTCTGAGGCTATAGTCGTAACCAGAACCAGGGCCTTTACACACTCAAGATGATCCACACAGAATTGTTGAGCCACCATGCCTCCCATTGAGTGACCAATTATAACGAAATTCTGGAGCCCAAGATAACATACCAATGAGTAAACATCATCGGCAAGCTGCTGGACAGTGTTTCCCTCAGCCGTGATTTGTGATTCCCCGTGGCCTCTGAAGTCAACGGCAATGATTTTATGATTCCCTTTGAAAGCTTCAATTTGATTATTCCAGAAGGTACTGTTGCAGGTCCATCCGTGCAGGAAGAGCAGAGCGGGCTCTTTACCGCTGGTGATGGTGTAAGAAACCCGGAGTCCGTTGATTATGGTTATGTTTTGTCTGATGTTATCTTTCATGATTTCCTCTATAAAAAAAAATATTTTGTTTTAAGGTTTTGTTGTAAAACAAAATGCAACGCTCTAGTCTTTATTAAATAATTGTCGGATTGCCCAGTCCATTTTTGTGCTATGAAATGATTGAGGCCCGGATAACATTAACCAATATGGAATCATCAATTTGGGATTTAATTACTTCCAACTTTTTTTGTAAAATTCAAACCAGTTTCTTCCCATTATATTTTTAATTCGTTCTTGAGGCCAGCCGGCTTTTAACATACCTTTTGTCAGGTTGGGAAAATCTCCAATTGTTTTGAGGCAATCGGGATTTTCAGTTGAACCGAATTCAACCAATTTCCTTGCATACCCTTTATCGTGGCTTATGGTATGAAAAAAGTCATCCCCATACCCCTGTGTAAAATCGGTGCCAATTCCAACGTTATTTTCGCCTAAAAGATCTATCAGGTATTGGATGACTGCGATCAAGTCGTCAACATTTGAATCAGTTCCTTTTGGTAATAGAGGGGGAAAAAAAGTTGCGCCAACAAAGCCCCCTTTTTTTACAATTGCTTCAAGCTCTTTATCGTTTCTGTTGCGGGGATGGTTCTTTAACCCAAAAGGGATTGTGTGGGAAAAACACACTGGTTCCTGAGACACTTCAATCACATCCTTGGATGTATTTATTCCAACATGTGAAAGATCAATCACCATACCCGATTCGTTCATGATTGAAACTAATTCTCTGCCAAAACCACTTAAGCCGCCGTCGAATTCTTCATAACACCCAGAACCTGAAAAGTTTTGGGTGTTATAACACATTTGAACTACCCGAACACCCAGTTCATAGAATAAAGGTACGTAGGATAATTGATCTTCAAAAGCGCTTGTGTTTTGAAATCCTAATATAATGCCTGTTTTCCCCAATTTTTTGGCTTTGATGATATCATCCGTTGAATAAACCTGTATAATAATGTCATCGTATTGTTTGAACCATTTTTTCCAGAGGGCTATATTGTCCATTGTCTTTTTGAAATTATGCCAGATAGAGCATGTACATTGGACAACATCAAGGCCACCTTTGCGCATGTCTTCAAAAATTTCCCTATCCCATTTAGAAATATTAAGTCCATCAATCACCAGTATATCGCTATGAAATTTTTTGTAATCCATAATCATTCTCCTAAAATCCCGGCTACTTCTAATTATTTTGGTAGCTTGATTTTTTTATAGTTCACTCAACTTTTAAATTATCCAAAAAGATGTTGTAAAGAGTGTTAAAATTTAAAAAAGCTGAAATTTATATTGAAACAACACTAATTTTACAGCTTTCTTTGCCATGGTTCGTGCAAGACAATTCTTTTCCCGTTGCTTTAAGGCGAATCCCCAACTGATCAAGAACAGCTTGCACTCCTCCTGTCATTGCTCCTGCCACCCAAAGGCAAAGATTTTCAATTGGTGGTGCATCAGATGGTTTAAACATCTTATAATGGAATACACCGGAACCTTTTTCAGGGTTATATTTTTCAATATAAAACTCCCCCCAGCCTCGACAACTCATGGACTCAAGATATTGTTCCATTGCTTTATGGCCATTGTATCCGGCTTTCATTTGAGCGTTGCACCAGTCATAAGCCCCTTGATATCCAGCCTCTTGATAAATTTTTTTTGCTAAATTCAAACCAGCATTATCAATAGTTTTTTCAAGTATGTCTCGAAAGAACCATCGAGGTATTAAAACCATAGGTACTTCACCTAAAAAGAGACCACTATTGTTTAATTTTAGATTGGCCTTGATAGTATCAAAATTTTTCATATGTTTGTTTATTGCCTCCTTTTTTATTTTTCCTTTTTATCAAAGTTTTACTTATATTTTTTCGCAATTACTTTTTTTAAATTAGGTTTAACGTTAAATACCCTATCTCCCTAAAAAGCGACACCTCATGCCGGATAAATGGCTTGCGCTAATTAAGCAGGTTGCAGCGTAACTCTCAAAAACAGATTGCCAAAGAACAAAACTATGATAACTTTGCCTGTTGGCTATTGTGACAAACATAAAAAGAAGCCTGGGTGAGAATAGACTCTCAAAAATCTGTCGACGCACAGGATTCTTTTTATGCTTTCATTATGTATTTCTCTTTCCATAAAATTTTTGACACTAACTATTTCCCCGGGAAAAATAGATCCGGAAGCCAAAGAGCAATTCTGGGATAGATACTTATTATGATCACCCCTAATACCATCAAAAAGAAAAATGGGATGGCTGCTTTTGCAACTCTTCCTATGGAGTATCCGCTCATACCCTGAATTACAAAAAGATTGAATCCAACAGGTGGAGTTATCATGGCAAGCTCAGTCATTGTTACCAAAAATACTCCAAACCAGATAGGACTGAATCCTGCACTGATTATTAAAGGAAGACAAATTGGAAGGCTCATTATAGTAATGGATATTCCATCAAGAAAAAAGCCAAGCAAGATATAAAATATCGCCAAAACCGATAAGAGCTGGTATGGAGATAGGTCAAAGTTGCCAATTGCATTGGAGATATCCTGAGGTATATGCAATAGCCCCATCCCCGTGGATAAGAATGCTGCTGCAGCCAATAATGTACAAACCATGCAGGATGTTTCCAGTGCTCCTTTAATAGAGCTCCAGAAGATTTTTGTCGTCATCTGTCCCATTAATGTAACCATCAGTAATGCTACAACAACACCAACAGCAGCGGCTTCCGTTGGGGTTGCGATACCTGTATAAATTGAGCCTAAAACAACAACGATCAAAATTAAAATCGGAAGCATAAGGAAAAAGCAGTTAGTATAATCCTTAAAAGTGTATTTTTGATCAAGTTTTGGTGCAATATTAGGATTTAGCAAGGATCGGACAATGATGTATAGAGAGTACAATACTGCCAGCAAAAGCCCCGGAAAAACACCCGCCAAAAATAGCTTAGCTATGGATTGCTCTGATAGTACTCCATATATAATAAATATAATAGATGGCGGAATCATAAGCCCAAAACTACCTGCTCCGGCCAGAGAGCCTAGTGATAGATCGGTATCATAGCCTCTTTTCTGCAATTCGCCAAGGGTGATTTTTCCAATGGTTGCAGTTGTTGCAGTTGAAGAACCGCTGAGAGCTGCAAAGATTGCACAACCTGCTACATTTGTATGCAGAAGTCGACCCGGCAAATTATTTACTATCGGGCTTAATCCCCTGAAAAGTCTTTGTGCAATATCTGTTCGTACAACTATTTCTCCCATCCACATAAACATTGGAATACAGGCGATCTCCCAGCTACCAGATGCTTGGTGAAATCGGGATATCATAATGGCCCCAATTCTGTCCAGAGGATATCCTAAGATCACGAATAAAGAAATAATACTTACCAACATCAGAGATACAAAAATCCATACACCTGCGCTTAAAAATAAAATTAACACTCCCAGTAAAAAAAAACTCGTATATAGCGCTTCCATATTACCCTCAATCAGCTTGGGTTAATTCTTCATGTTCACCTATACCATTTACTAAAACTTTGATCAGCATTACCAATACCTGAAAACTAAATAGTAAAAGACCTATCATTACAAATGATTCCGGTATCCAAAGTGGGATTTCAGCAATACTTTCACTAACTCTTCCACGCATAATATTTCTCCAGAAAATATTAAACCAGAAAAAATAAATAATATACCAGGAGAGAAAAAGAGTTATGGAAAGACTGGTAGCCTCCATAATTAATCTTGGCAAACCGGATAGTCGATCTAAAACAATTCCCACACGAATTAATGTTTTATTCCGCATTGATTTTGCCATGCAAAGAAAGGTCAGGCCTGCTGTCCCATAGGCTACAAATTCGTCTAATACATATGTGGACGAAGAAAAGAATGCGCGAAGAGTAATCTCGTATACGATGTGCAAAACCATGTAAATCAGTATTATTCCTGCAAGCTTGAACGCTAAATCCCCTAATTTTTCTGATAACTTGTCTATAAAATTCATTATTGTATCCCTAAGCCAGCATGGGTATTACATTTTTATGATTAGCACCCATGCCGGCTGTATTCATTATTTATTCATAGCGGCTTTAAATTGATTCAGAATTTTGTGCCCTTCGGGTCCCATCTTTTTAAGCCATTCATCAACTGCTACCTGAGCTGATTTTGAAAGATGATTTGATAATTCTGATGAAATATCAGTATTTATAGCGATATTATGATCTGCCATCTCTTTATAATTCTTTGCTACTCTTGCTTGAACATTTTTCCATGCAAAATTATTGGCAACATCTGCGGCTTTTAAAACAGCTTCCTGCAAATCTTTTGGCAGGTCATTGAATATATTTGCATTCATATGAGCCATATCCAGTGGTGAACAATAGTTAATTTCTGTAAAATCAGTAAGAAAATCCCAATAGTTAACATTACATCCACCTTCGGCAGAAGTAAGAACTGAATTTATGCCCCCGGTGCTCAGTTGTGGGACAACGTCTGCCCATGATAACTGTATTGGAGCTGAGCCGGCAGCTTTAAAAGTAATGGTTCCATTTGGGTCATAGGTTCTAACTTTTAATTTTTTTATATCTGCAATACTTTTCACAGGATTTTTTGACCATAGCCCGGAAGGAGGCCAAGGAGAAGCATAAAGAAAAATTTGATTATTGTCCCTAAGTATTTTATCGTAATAGGGTCGAGCTACTTTTTCCAGCATTATTCTGGATTGCTCAACAGTGCTTGTTACAAAAGGTAATGAACTAAGCAAAAAAATTGGATCTATTCCACGTAATGGTCCCATAATTGTGTTAGCCAGAGGTATTGCACCATCACCAACTGCATCCCACTGATCTTTTGACTTATAGCCAAGAGACGCTCCAGGGTGATACGCAATTTTAATTCGACCTTCAGATAATTCTTCCAGAGTTTTGATAAACATTTTATCAGCTTCTGCATGAACTGATGTTTCAGCATACTCATTTGCCATATCCCATTTATATTCTACTTCTTTTGCGTAGCTTGTGGCATATAGCAACGTGACAGTTAACAAAATAATCAGTGATATCCATAGTTTTTTCATTTTTAAATTATCCTTTTTTATTTGTTATAATAGTTGGTTTCTAATTTATCCCCTGTGCAGTATTGTCTGAAAAATCGAATAAAATTTTGGTTTTATTCGATTAATATTAAGTGTAGATATTATCCCTACCAATATACATATGTGTATTGTCGGGGTGTCGAAAAATATTTTCCAAATACTCAAAGTCAAACTATGTATCTGACCTTTTAATGTTCCCAACGTCCTTCCTTCCGCAGGGATCAATCCCTTCCTGATGGTGCTATTGCAAAAGTTTCATAATGTTCTCCTTTCTATTTAAGATTATTGCGCAAAAGATCAGTTTGGGTCCTATTTACTTTTATTTGGTTGGACTCAAGTACAACGCCATATTCCTTTTCTGCCCTCTCTTTAGTGATAAATTCCTGTACTATATCATTTAGTACATCTTCCACTTTTCTTTCAAAAGGATGACCGTAGCCTCCTCCGCCAGCAGTCTGAAGGCCTATTTTGGTATTACTTTTTAAGATGGTTGTAACCTTTGAAGGTAAGATTGTCTTTTCTCCTTTTTCAGATTCTGTCCAACTGTTGGAACATCCTCCTGAAGATCCTCCTTCCAGTCCCCATGGGCGAATCTTTCTTCGTTCTGTTCCAAGACTGACAGTTACATCATCAGCCAGGATGGTTATTTCTCTGGTTAAACCAAGGCCGCCTCTGTATTTTCCTGCGCCATCGCTGTCCTTTACCAAGCCGTATTTCTCCACTCGTAAGGGATAGGCTATTTCAATAACCTCAACAGGAGTGTTACGGGTGTTTGTCATATTTGTATGAACGCCGTCCATGCCATCTTTATTATAAACTGCTCCCTGGCCCCCACCGTATGTTTCAACATAGGAAAAATATTCTTTTGTATCAGGATTGATCCCGCCAATTGTAAAGATGCTCATGCTTCCTGTTGAAGCAGCTGGAACCGATTTTGGAATAACTTTGAATAAAGCCCCGAATACCACATCTGCAATTCGTTGGGAGGTGTTTATGTTTGCATTGCTTACAGGTGCCGGGAATTTTGGATTTACAATGGTTCCAAGCGGAGTAATTACTTCCACAGGCTGAAAAGTTCCGGCGCATGAAGGCAAATCCGGTCCTATTACAGATTTAAGTGAATAGTATACACAGGCAAGAGTAACGGCCCTTGTTGCATTTATGGATCCTTTCGCTTGATCTGATGTTCCTGTAAAATCAACGGAGATTTTTTCATCTTCGATGATGATAGTTGCTTTTATTTTTAATAGCTTATCCTCTATCCCATCTCCTTCAAGATAATCTTCGAAATCAAATGTTCCTTTGGGGAGTTTTGAAATGGCGGCAAGCATTCTTCTTTTCGAATATTTGATCAATTCATTCATATATAGTGAAGTTTTATCTTCGCCATGTTTTGTAACAATTTCAATAAGACGTTTCTCTCCAACATTATTAGCAGCAAGCTGAGCACTGAAGTCGCCTTTACATTCGTAAGCGGTTCTTACATTGTTGGTAATAAGTCTGAGCATTTCCTTATCTAAGCATCCATTCTTTTTTAATTTCACAGGTGGAATTCTTATTCCTTCCTGAAATATTTCACGGCTTATTGTAGGCATTCCTCCTGGAGTTATTCCGCCCACATCTACATGGTGGGCAAGGTTGGCTACAATAGCAGCGCACTTCCCATTGGTGAAAACAGGAGATATCATGCATATGTCAGGGAGATGAGAGCCTGATATATAAGGATCATTTGTGATTATTGCATCTCCTTTGCTCATTTCTTCAACCGGATAATACTCCAATACTTTTTTTACAACAGAACTCATGAGTCCAAGGTGAAGAGGAATGTGTTCTGCTTGGGCAACCAGCTTTCCTTTATTGGTATAAATCGCAGTAGAACAATCTCTTCTATCTTTTATATTGGGAGATAATGCTGTACGAATAAGAGCAGCACCCATCTCTTCGGCAACTGACTGAAACGCATTTCTCATGACTTCGAGGGTTATAGGGTCAACCTGTTTCATTTTTAAATCTCCTTGCTGCTTAAAATCAAATTATTATAAGAGTCTAAACTCGCATTGAATTTGGGTGTTACAAGAATTGTGCTGTCAAGCTGCTCTATAATTGCCGGCCCTTCAATAACCTTTCCAAAAGATAGGGAGTCTCTATGGAATACAGGGGTTTCTAATTTTTCACCGTCAAAGTAGACAGAGCGGGAACTTTTTTTTGCAGGAGTCTTGTTTAGCTTTTCAACAGGTTTTAAGTCCATTGATGGTAACTTACCAAGGGCAACAAGCCTGAGGTTCACTATTTCTACTGGTTCGTTATCCCGCGCATAACCATAGCTTTTATTGTGCAGTTGAGTAAATCCTTTGACCAGCTCTACAATTGTGGAATCTTTGAATGTTGAGCTGCTGACAGGAACAGTCAGTTCGTATGCCTGACGGTAGTATCGGACATCAATTCGTCTTGTTAAAATTATATCTTCCTTTGAGAATCCTTCATGGAAAAGTTGTGATATTGCATCTTTTTCCATGGCATTGAAAAAAGATTCAACTTTATCTTGGTCAGCGTTTTCTATGAGCCTGATATATGTTTTTACAAAGTCATGTCTGACATCGGCAAAAAGCATCCCGAACGCACTTCCAATACCGGGATGAGCAGGAATAATCACACGGTTAATATTCAAAGATTCTGCGATCTCTAATCCATGGAGGGGGCCTGCTCCGCCAAATGGAGCAAGGTCAAACTCTCTTGGATCAAATCCCTTTTCCACAGAAACTCTTCTTATTCCGCGTATCATATTGGCATTTACTATTTTTATTATGCCTTCTGCAGCCTCAAGAAGCGATATCCCAAGCGGTTTTGATACCTTTTCTTTCATAACCTTTATCGCATCATCAATATAAATCTTCATTGCCCCGTCCAGAAGATATTCCGGATTAATCCTTCCCAGTATAGCATTTGCATCTGTAACCGTTGGTAGTTTTCCGCCACCACCATAACATACAGGTCCCGGAACTGCGCCAGCGCTTTCAGGGCCTACCTGTAATGCTCCGCCTGAGTCAATCCAGGCTATTGACCCTCCGCCTGCACCAATTGTATTGATATCTATCATGGGAAGCTTAATCGGATAACCTTCGATTGAGCCTTCCGTGGTTAAGGTTGTGGTGCTGTCCTCTATAAGAGAGATATCGCTTGATGTGCCTCCTATATCAATTGTAATGACATTGCCTTGCCGACTGCTGTTTTTTGCCAAAAGTGCTCCTGTAAGGGCTCCTCCTGCAGGACCGGAAAGAACGGTTCTTGCACTGATCTTACGGGCGGTTTCTGCCGTTATTACGCCACCATTGGACTGCATTATATATAGACCAGATGAAAGTCCGACTTCATTTAGTTTGTTTTCCAGGAATGCAATATAATCGTTGATTTTAGGCATAACATAGGAATTGATACATATGGTACTGCCTCTTTCGTATTCTCGAAACTCGGGAAGAACTTTGGAAGATAAAGTAACATAGGCTTCAGGATACTCTTTATTAATGATCTCTATCAATTTGTTTTCATGTACGGGGTTGGCGTAAGAGTGCAGTAATGAGACACCTATGGATTTTATACCGTCGTTTTTTATTTTTTTAATAATTTGTAAAACATCATCTTTTTCAATAGACTTTAATACTTCCCCTGTATGTAAAATTCTTTCATCTACTCCATAGCATTGCTGACGGCTTACCATTGGTTTGGGTTTTCGGATCCAGTGGTTATATAAATCCGGTCTGTTCTGACGTCCTATATGCAGTACATCTTCAAAACCTTTTGTGGTTATGAATGAAATCTTTGCCCCTTTCCCTTCCAGAAGTGCATTGGTGGCTACAGTTGTTCCATGTATGAAAAAACTGATTTCAGATGCTTTAAATTTGATGCTGTCCATGATTTGAGTAAAACCGTTGATAACAGCAAATGCTGGATTTTTGGGTGTTGACGGTACTTTAGTGACAAACATTGAACCGCTATTTTCTTCCAGAACACAAAGGTCGGTAAATGTTCCTCCTGTATCTACTGCAATTCTATAGCTATTACTCATTTTATTCACCTTTTTTTTATTTGGTCATATGAAATAGATGTTAAATCTATTATCGCTTCGTTAGGCTTGATATATTTAGACAGTTGCTGGCTGAAAAGTTCTAAATGATTATCGATCAATTGTATCATCGCTTTTGGATTTCTATTTTTAAGGGCTTCTATCATATTTTCATGATCTTCCCTTGTTTTTTTGTAATGGTTTTCAAGGTCTTGCTTGTTTTTTGCTGATAAATCACTGAAACTCAGATAACAAAGCCTTGAATATTGAGACTCAATGTGGTCAGCAGTTGAGCTTAGAAAAGGATTGGCAATTGAGTCATTTATTATTTTATGAAATTTGCTGTTATAAAGTACAACTTTAAGATAGTCATGTTTAACCATTGCTTTATTAAGAGCCTTGGAAGTTTTTTCAAGACATCCAATTTCATGTGGTTGAATTCTATCAGGGGATAGCGCACCCACGGCTCTATAAAGAATTGTTGCTGTTTCCAGAATTGATTTAATGTCACTAAATCCTATATCGCTTATGAAAAATCCTTTTCCCGGCTCATTTCTTAAAAGTTTTTCAAAAGCAAGGCGTAGAAATGCTTCTCTTATTGGGGTTTTACCAATTATTAATGTTTCACTCAGACTTTTGGCGTCAATCATATCCCCGGGTTTTAGTTCATGACAAATAATTTTATTTCGGATTAATAGATATGCCTTCTGAGATAAAGAAGATTTCATTTTTTGTAGCCTTTTTTTGTGGCAATAATAATATAAAGTAAATATAATGTGAATATAAAATGAATATAATATTATTGTCAACAAAAATAATATTTTTATATTGTTTGCTAAGATTCAAATATTGTAACTCTTAACCCCGGCACTTGTTATTGATGAACAAGGCTTCCCTAAATACAGCAAACTATACCCTTGCAATCAATACGGGATCCTTTGGAGACAACTTTAAGTGATCCTGATCTTCCCAAAAGAGGTTCAATTCGATCACATTTACATAGCCGATCTTTGTGCTGCAACCCAGATGGGCAGAGACATCAAGATATTTCGCATGAACCGCTTTGGCATCCCCCAGGACAGGATTGCAAAAAAAATGGGGGTAAATCAGGCATCAATCCATAACCATTTATTAAAAGTGGCAACATTGCCAAATCTAATAAATGGCGATTTTCGTGTGACCTTCAGGTTATCCCGGGGTTTCACAGTTGCCCAGGTGGCGCAAAAACACGGCTGGACTGATCCCTTGGTCTGGTCTTTTGCCCTGGAAGGCAAAAATGATCATGACCGATTTAAGGAACTTGGATGGGGATTCTGTACTTGGGATAACCTGAAGGTCACACGTAAGTGGGAATGGAATGATTGTGACAAAAGATTTGGGGATGACTGGTCGCCACCGCTGTTATTTTTCAACAAAGTGCCTCAACGTTTACGCCTGGTCCGGCACAAAATCCCTAAAAATGAACTAAAAACAGCTTTGGCTAAAAAGATGAAAACAAGTCGATCTTCAGTTAATAAGATTTCTATGCAAGAAGGGTTTCTATTTTACAGCAGTATTGACAAGTTCTCCTCTGCTTAGTAATCCTTATTCGAGTTCAGCTTCACAATTAATTTTTTCTTAAATATTAGCATTTTCATTTACCAGTTTTGTTGTTGCACCCCAGACAATAAGGGTTACTTTTTCCCACCATCCATGGATAAGAGAATTAATGGTATACATGAAAACCATTTTTTCAGCTGTTATAGGATTGTCATTAGTTGCAGGATTCCCTTCCTTTACGCGGTGATTTTTCAAGGTGATATCTATGATTTTAAGGGGATGTTGTCAATAGAAATTACAATCTATGAATAAATGACCTGGCAAGATTCTCACATCCTGAGATGTTGATTGAAAAAGCTGCGGTATTCATCTTCCCGGTGACTGACATAGAGGATTGTACATAGCTCTTCTTTGGCCACATCCTCCAGGAAATTAAGAACGGCTTTCCTGTTTGATTCATCCAGACCCTGGGTGGGTTCATCCAGAATGAGCAGCCTTGGTACTTTAATCAGGGCCCGGGCAATGAGTACCAGGCGCTGCTGGGCATACTCCAATTGTCTGAAAGGGGAGCAGGCTTCCCTTTCCATATTCAGGCGCCCAAGCCATGTCATAGCCTTTTGCTCTTGAAGATTACTATATGGGCGGTAGAGTCCGATGGAATCAAACAAGCCTGAAATAATACAGTGCAAGGTGGTTCCTGGTACATTATAGTTCCGGTGTAACTCAGAGCTTACAATACCCATGTGTTGCTTTAGATACCATATGGATTCCCCGGTTCCTCTCTGGATACCAAATATTTTCAGATCATTTTGGTAACAGGCTGGATGATCCCCTGTAATAACCTGAAGCAGTGTGGATTTTCCGCATCCGTTGGGGCCTGTGACCAGGGTATGATCTCCCTGGTTTATTGAAAGGGATAAATCCTGGAATATTGTAGCCCCCTCATAACCTGCAAATCCCTTATTCAGTCGGACCAATTGGGTTTGCTCTTTATGCTCAGAGTTCTTTTTCAGGTCTATTCCCCGGCTTTTATATAAATCCTGGATCGAAGCCTGAAAATCAGGAGATTGTGTATGTATTTTTTGTTCAAGAATTTCCATTATTTCTTGCCTTCCCCCCTGATGTGCCAGTCGGCCATGTGACATCACCCCGACATGGGTACACCAGGAAGGTATATCCCCTGTGTTGTTCACAAAAATGATAAGCTGTGTCTTTTGCTGATGCAGATGAAAAAGAGCCTTGTTCATTTCCTGGCAGCTTTTGGGATCAAGTCCATCATAGGGGGACTGTATGACAAGGCAGGATAAGCCTTTTGAGATTTGAGACAGGATCATGAGTTTTCTGGATTGACCCGTGCTGAGCTGGCGATAACCTTTATCAAGGGAAGCTGTCATACCAAATGCCTCAATCAGGCCTGCATATTTTTCAAGGTCCTCTAAAAAAGTCATGGTCTGCGTGCCAGGATCAATCTTATTCAGGTAATCGGTATCGTTTTTTTTTAGTTCTGACTCATAGAGTTCCTGCTGTTTTTTAAAAGAAACAATCCCAATATTGTCCGGCAAATCAAGTTGATCTGCCCTGGCATCTTCTTCAGCCTCTCCAGATATGAGTCGGAAGAATTCTTCCAGACCGGAATTATTGGACCCCCAGATAAACCATACGTCCCGGGCATGGGCATCAAATCTTTTGATCCAAATTTCATTGAGTATTGCATTTCGTATTTTCATGGAAGGTATCTAACAGTTTTTCACAGTCTAGGCAATCTATGAAAAGCTATCACAAAGTCACAACATAAATTATTTTTAAAAGTACCAGTTGAATTTAATATCTCTTTACACAAATTTGAAATATTGGTACTGGTTTATATATCAATATTTTTAATCGCTTAAGGCCTGATACCCCTAAAATTTACATCGTATCCAAGTCTGCACTATTAATTGTTAGACGAGATATGCCATGCGAGAAAACAGAATAGATAAAAAAAATGGGCTTTACATCCTGGCTGCAGTCTTATTGACTATGCCGTTTTATTTGAATGATTTTACAAGCATTTATATCAAAAACTGGCGTTGGTGGTTGTTTATAGATTATGTCGGAGTGAAGTTTTTTCCCTTTCTAATCGCGTTTTGGTTGATCTACAGCAAGAAAATGAGGGCCTCGGAGTTCGGCCTGAAAATGCAATCAATGCTGTCATTCTTGGTAATATTTTTGATTTTGGCGCTTGTTGGTACAACAATTGATCAAAATGGGTATCAGTTAATAGCGGAACTGCCCGGCTACCCTCCGCTTGGAGGCATGCCAGCAATCACGAGCCCTGTCTGGAATTGGGTAGACCTTACGTTAGGGCTATTAATGGTAGGGATATGTGAAGAACTCGTTTTCCGCGGTTTCATGCACACATTCATCGGCAGATACACAGAAAATTTGTATATTTTAGTCCTGATCTCTTCCGTTGCATTCGGTCTCATCCACTGGAGCCTCGGCCTGCACGCTGTAATTGTCACTTCAATTATCGGCGCAATTTTCATGATTGCATTTGTGAGAACAAGATCCCTGCCAGCAATCATGTTGGCACATTTTATAATCAACTTTATCGACTTTGCCGGAGTTATTCCCAAAACAATATTCAAATTCACTTAATGGAGGAAATAAGGACCCCCCACATTCTTTTAAAACTCTATTATTTTTCCGACATGATTGAAAAAAAAGCGGTCCTTGAAATGCTGCATAAAGGCCATGGATGCAGGCATTCCCGTGCAATGGGACACACCGATATGCTCCACTTTGAATTCTTCGATTTTTGCAATGGTTTGCTCGAGTTGATCAGGATTGGCACGAAAAAGATGGGTCCCGCCTATGACAGCATGGATTCTTTCTTCTCCTGTAATCTTCCGGGCATACAGAAGGGTGTTGATCATCCCGTGATGGGCACATCCCAGGACCACGACCAGTCCTTTTGATGTTTTAATCACAAGTGCCTGGTCGTCTGGAACAGTGTCTGGTTTATAGTCTTCCCCGGTTTTGATAAATAAATTTTTATCAATGGATTCAAAAGAGGTCTTCATGGGCACCTCTCCGGTAACAACAATCTGGTCATTGATCCAGACAGGTTCCCGGCTCATTGTAAATGAGGCACCAAGATGTTCCAGTTCCTCTTTTGCATAAGGGATGCCAATAAAATGCATCTGACGACCAGTTGGTTCAGACCGGGCAGCATATTTGGATGCCCAGGCTTCAGGGTGCAAAATGACCTGTCGTTTCGAGTCCATTGTCTGAAGAATATGACGAAGCCCGCCCGTGTGGTCTTTATGGCCGTGGCTGAGGACGATACTGGTAATCTGGTTCAGGTTTATGTTATTTTGAACGGCATTGCGCACCACGGAATCCGTTCCCCCCGTATCCAGCAGGACAGTCTCATTTTTGCATTCCACAAGGATACTTAATCCCCATTCAGCAAGATAGCCTAATGAACCGGCGAGGTTATCACATAGAGTTGTCAAACGTACTTCCATATTTATTATCCTTTCATCATTAAAGAGGGTAGAAAAGTGACGATCTGCGGAAAAGCAATCAATACTGCCAGGGTTAAAAAATCCATGCATAGAAACGGTATAATCCCCCTGAAGATGGTCTGGGAAGGGATATCCGGTGCCACGCTGTTGACCACATACACATTGAGGCCAACAGGCGGGGTTATCAAGCAGATTTCACCCATTTTAACAACAATAACGCCAAACCAGATGGGATCATATCCCAGGGCAACCACGGGTGGAAAAACAATGGGCAGTGCCAGGAGCATCATGCCGATCAGATCAAGGAACATGCCCAGGAATACAAACAGCCCAAGTATCCCGCCCAAGATAAAGATCCGGGGAACGGGCAATGCCACTACCATCTCATGGTGTCTGAGGCTGAAGAAGTCTGGGGATTGCAGACAAACAACAGTCCCATGCAAAAAACCGCTAATACAGATAAAAATACACTTTTTCTTATCATTTTCCATTTCGCCATAACTGCCTCCTTTGGTTTGTTATCATGATGCCATTAAAATTCTTTTGCCCCTACATAATGGTAGCGGCCTGAATTTATAGTTAATTTTCAGTGACTTGCAAGTCATGTGCCAGGAATAGGAATAAAATAAAAGGCGGATTATTAGCGGTATAATTTTAATATGTTACATTATGCTTTGATATTTTGGATAGTTGAAAAATAAAAAAAATAGTCGCAATTACGCGATCATCCAGAGCGGTTTTGTTCTTATCTATTTTTTTGTTGACCGAATACGGAATATTCATCCCTATTTAAAGGACACAGCCCCATCATTCCAAATCATAACGGCATCAAGAATAATGTGTAGAGAAAATGCATTTGTCGAAAATGGCAGTGTTGCCATCTTCGACAAATGATAAAGAATTGATTTCAGCCTTCAAACACTTCAGAAATAAGCGATGCTGATTTGACAAAGGTTTCCAGCTCTTTTGGCTTGATATATTTTCCACGTCGATAAATCAGTATCCATTGATCCATAGTCTCTACATGCCATCCTGGTGTTCGGACAAAAAAATCAAGAACCCGTTGTGTTAAAATTTCATCCAGGTTTTTTGGGTTTTCATTGCAAAATACATCGTATTGTTTTGAAAATTTTCGGTGAGAGGAAAAATCAACCTTTCTGTACTTGAGCTGCCAGCCGGTTAATTTTTGAGTTAACAGCCGCATGGCTGCAACCGTAAACCGTTCCCTTTCTTTGCTATCAAGAATAAAAGCCGGCCACCTGTCTGCCCCTTTCTCAAATATTGCAACAGTCTGACATACATCCTGGTCCCGGGGGATATAGTATTCATAATCAAAGATCCAGAAAGGGGGACGGCTGGATTTGATGACATTTTCCATCATACCGGGAGGGTGGATGCAAAACAGCCGAAGGGGAGCAAATTTTTCCTTTGGTTTTTCAGAAATATCGCCTTCAAAGGTAAACCCAAGGCGAGCGGCATTCTTTGCCAACCCCTCGGTTCTCCTTTTTTTTCGGGGCAGATACCATAAGTAAATGTAGACGAAAACCACTAAAACACTTGCAATGATAAATACTAGAAAAAAATAATTCATCCCTGATCTCCTCACATTGTTGACCCAGGCTGTTGGTTGAAAATAGCAAAAGAAAAAGAGAACAGCAACAATGAATTTGAAGACTGTCAGGCAGTAAGATGTATAACTGTATATTGAAGGAGAAGGTGCTATGATTTGCCACAAATGCAATTCTCAAATGAAAGAGTCAAAAGAAATATATCATTATAGTGCCAATTAATTTTTGAGCGAGCCCTTAAATTATTAATAATGCAAATTTTTGCGAAATTAATAATTTGCTCTCCCAGGGCCATGATATGGAATATATTTACGTATCCTTTCATCATGGCGGTTTTTTTGCCAGTTTTTGACTTTTAGCCAGCCAGGTTGATCAGGAAGACCCGGGATACCTTTTGTGGATAGGATTTGAAAGGTTAAGAAAAATAAATTTATGATCAAAAAATGATAGACAGATGATGGATAAAATAGTTTAAAAACAAAAAAGGCTTTCAACCGAAAAGCTGAAAACCCTTGTCATTAAGTGGCTGGGTGATAAGGATTTGAACCTTAATTGACGGAGTCAGAGTCCGTAGTCCTGCCATTGGACGATCACCCAGCAAAATAATGATTGATTTTTATACATCAAGCCTGTTTCTTAGTCAAGAAATATCTGGGTTCAAAGTTTGTTAAAAATAAGTGAAATATGGTACATAAGACATCAGGTGTTCCGTGTTTTTCCATAATACTATATATGGGGAGGGGAAAATGGCTGTTACAGTATTGATCAAAAGAAAGGTCGCGTCTGGAAATGAAAGCCTGCTGGAAGAGTTATACCTGGAAATGAGAAGCACTGCTTTAAATCAGAAAGGCTATATCGGATCTGAAACCTTAAAGAGGTTGGATGTTGCAGGTGAACTTCTGATTATCAGTAAATGGCAGCATATTGATGACTGGTCAAAATGGCTTGTCAGCAAAGAAAGAAGAACCTATCAGGAACAGATTGATTCTCTTACCAGTGCTGAAACCAAATTTGAGATTTATACCCATTAATTCAGGTGAAATTGATTGCAGAAAAAATTTAAAGATCTGGAAAAAAGACTAATAAAACTCTCTTCTTACGCAGTGGCTTTTTCAGGTGGTGTTGACAGTTCGTTTCTTCTGGCCGTGGCCAAAAAAGTCAATCCACAAAAATTGCTTGCCATCACCGTATCATCACAGTTTGTGCCGAAAAGGGAAATTGAGTCTGCAAAGAGAATCGCTCGTTCAATTGGGGTTGAACATATCTGTCTTGATGTGGATATTCTTGAAAATCAAGATGTGGCCAGCAATACCATGGAGCGGTGTTACTATTGTAAAAAGCAAGTATTTTCACTGATAAGACAGGCTGCTGATAGCTTAAGCATTAACTCTTTGCTTCATGGGGTAAATTTAGATGATTTAAAAGACTTTCGGCCAGGCTTAAAGGCCTCAAAAGAACTTGGTTTTCTTTCACCTTTGGCAGATGAAAAATTTACCAAAGCGGATATCAGGTTGTTCTCAAAACAACTGGGGCTTGAAACCTGGGACAAGCCTTCGCAATCCTGTCTGGCAACACGGATTCCATATAATGAAATGATAAAAGTAGGGACTCTTGTTATGGTTGACAAGGCAGAAGCTTTTTTGCAGAATCTGGGATTTGCCCAGGTAAGGGTGAGATGTCATGGGAAAACAGCCAGGGTTGAAGTTGAGCCTGATGTGGTTAATACCATTTTGAAAAAAGATATCCGACAAAAAATTTCAATCGCTTTTGCAAAGATTGGATTTGAGCATACCAGCATTGATATAGATGGTTATAAAACAGGGAAGATGAATCATGGGATATCTGATGAAAAACCGCAGCCTTAAAAAGTAAAATTTAAGACTGCGGTTTTGGTTTTATAACCTGAAGGTCACACGTAAATGGTGTGGATTATCTGTTCTGTATTTCCATGGCATTAAAAAAATACCCTATTTCAAAAGCAGCCGTTTCAGGTGCATCAGAACCATGAACAACATTTTTTTCTATATTTGTTGCATAATCTTTTCTGATAGTTCCTTCTTCTGCTTCCTCAAAATTGGTGGCACCCATGAGCTTTCTGTTCCTGGCTATCACATCTTTTCCTTCAAGAACTATGACAACAATAGGTCCTGAAGTCATAAAATCAGTAAGGCTGTCAAAAAATGGACGTTCTTTATGAACGGCATAAAACCCCTGGGCCTGGGTTTTTGTCAGATGAATCATTTTCATTGCAGCTATTTTAATACCATCGGTTTCAAACCGTTTGATTACTTCGCCAATCACGTTTTTTCCAACCCCATCGGGTTTGATTATTGATAATGTTCTTTCCACAATATAAATCCTTTCAAAATATAATTAAAAATTGTCTTGAAAACTACCATAAAGCCATATTATAGTCAATGTTTATACTGGCAGACTAATTTAGATTTAGACAAAACCGTACGCAGATCTCAATGTTTTAAATATAATGAAAATTTTAAGGATTGCAGTTACAGGATCGGCAGGCTCGGGAAAGAGCCTTGTCTGTCATCGGTTTAAAACAATTGGCCTGGTTACCCTGGATTGTGATGTCATAGCAAGACAGGTTGTGGAACCGGGAATGCCGGGGTTTGAAAAGATTGTAAAAGTGTTTGGACGGGCTATAGTCCAAAAAGATGGGACCCTGGACAGAACACGGCTGCGAAATATCATTGTGGATGATGCCATACTGCGAAAAAAAATGGAGGATATTTTACATCCCCAAATTTTAAGCGAGATGGTACTCCAAATAGAAAATGCCATGTATAAGGATAAAAAGGCAGTGGCCGTTGAAGTGCCCCTGCTTTTTGAATTGGGCATGGAGAAGCAATTTGATGTCACGATTGTTGTCGCAGCCCAGGATATGGATCTTGTCAAAAGAATTTCTAAGCGGGATAAGGTGTCAAAAGAAAACGCTCAAAAGATGCTGGATCTGCAAATGGCCCAGAAAGATAAAATGGCAATGGCAGACCATGTTGTCATAAATAAGGGAACAATGGCGGAACTCTTTGAATCTGTTGATAATCTCTTTGATAAAATTCAAAAAGAATTCTTGACAACTTAATTGTTTTACTTTATTAATTTGACGTTAATATAATAAACTTCAAACATCATGTCTGTTTGTGTATCATTTTTGGCTTTCAGACTTCAAAAAGGCGCACTTCAACAATAAGCTTTAGCCTGTAAAAGATAATAACCAAAAATTTGGGAGAATGAATGAACCTTGTAAAATTGAATAAGATGAAGATTAGTGAGTTGACCAAGCTTGCTAAGGAATTAAAAATTAAAGGGATTGGCGGGCTTAAAAAGCAGGATTTAATTTTTACTTTGCTCCAGGCAAACATTGAAGAGAGCGGTCAGATTTATGGTGAAGGCACGCTGGAAATTCTCCCGGACGGTTTTGGTTTTTTAAGAGCTCCTGGTTATAATTATCTTCCCGGTCCTGATGATATTTATGTGTCTCCCTCACAAATTAGAAGGTTTAATTTGAGAACCGGAGATACCATCTCTGGTCAGGTTCGACAACCCAAAGATTCTGAACGATATTTTGCATTGCTTAAAGTTGAGGCCGTTAATTTTCAAAATCCTGAACTTGCTGCTGAAACTATTCTTTTTGATAACCTCTTGCCCCTTTATCCTGAACGTAAAATGAATCTTGAGGCTGAATCAGACAATTATGACATGCGTGTGATAGATTTGATGTGCCCCATTGGCTTTGGTCAGCGCGGTTTGATTGTATCTCCACCAAAAGCAGGCAAAACAATGCTGTTGCAGAATATAGCCAATAGCATGGTTAAAGCTCACAGCGATATCATTCCAATGATTGTCTTGATTGATGAACGTCCGGAAGAAGTGACGGATATGCAACGATCAGTAGACGCTGAAGTGGTCAGCTCAACCTTTGATGAACCGGCAGAACGACATGTTCAAGTGGCAGAGATGGTCATTGAGAAAGCTAAAAGAATAGTTGAGCAGGGCCATGATGTCGTAATTTTGCTTGACAGTATCACAAGGTTGGCAAGAGCATATAATTCAGTCATGCCGCCTTCCGGTAAAATTTTATCCGGCGGTGTGGACTCAAATGCACTTGACAGGCCCAAAAGATTTTTTGGTGCAGCAAGAAATATCGAAGATGGTGGCAGTCTTACCATTATCGCGACTGCTTTGGTTGATACGGGCAGCAGAATGGATGAAGTTATATTTGAAGAATTTAAGGGCACTGGAAATATGGAATTGGTCCTGGATAGAAAACTTGCTGATAAAAGAATTTATCCAGCCATTGATATGAACAAATCTGGAACGAGAAAAGAGGAACTGCTGCTTGATCCAATGGTTTTGAACCGGGTATGGATCTTAAGAAAATTGCTGTCAAGTTTAAATCCTGTGGACAGCATGCAGTTTTTACTTGAAAAAATGCGAGGAACAAAGGATAATAAAGAGTTTCTTGAATTGATGAATTCATAAAATTAAATGATAACCTGAAACAAGGCTTGGTAAGGAGTTTTAAAGAAAATGAAAAAAGACATACATCCAAAATACACAGAATCAACAGCTTCCTGTGCTTGCGGTGCAACATTTGAAGTCGGGTCCACAAAAGAGAATATCAAGGTGGAAATTTGTTCTAAGTGTCATCCTTTTTTTACTGGAAAGCAAAAACTGGTTGACTCTGCAGGAAGGATTGACCGTTTCAACAAGAAATATGCAGGGTTTGACGTAAGCAAACTTATTTAGTGTCTGGACGAAACAATTGGCAGGTTTGGATCGGGTACTATTTAGCACTTTCTATAATTTGTAATATAAAAGGGGTCTTAAAAAAAGAACCCCTTTTGAGTTTTTAAATTATGATAGAAAAATTAAAAGGCATTGAAGAAAGATTTATTAAGCTTGAGCAGCTTTTGAGTGATCCGGCCGTCATCTGCGATCAAAAAAAATACCAGGCGTATTTGATCGAACTTGGGGAACTCAATAAAATTGTTCCAAAGTTCAGGGAATATGAAGGACTTTTGGAGGAGTTAAAAGAGGCAAAAGAGTTTTTAAAAGATAATGATCCTGAAATAAGGGCCATGGCCAAAGAAGAGATTCCGGTTCTTGAATCAAAAACAGAAGCGAAAAAATCTCAACTCAATGTTCTTTTGATGCCAAAAGACCCCCGGGATGATAAAAATGTCATAATTGAAATCCGTGCGGGAACGGGTGGAGAAGAGGCCGGCATTTTTGCTGGAGATTTGTTCAGAATGTATTCAAGGTATACTGAATCCAAAAACTGGACCATGGAGATTATTGAAAAAAATGTTTCCAGCTCGGGCGGGTTTAAAGAGATTGTTACCTTGGTTAAGGGAAAGGGCGCATTCAGCTGTTTTAAATATGAAAGCGGCACCCATCGTGTTCAAAGGGTGCCTGAAACAGAAACCCAGGGACGGGTACATACTTCTGCTGTAACAGTGGCTGTTCTTCCCGAGGCAGAAGATGTTGACATTGATATCAATCCTGCAGATCTTAGATTTGATGTGTTCAGGGCTTCAGGGCCCGGGGGGCAGTCAGTCAATACAACAGATTCTGCAGTACGGGTTACCCATCTTCCAACCGGTGTTATAGCCACGTGCCAGGATGAGAAATCTCAGCATAAAAACAAGCTTAAAGCATTGGGTGTTCTAAAGGCCCGTATCCTTGACGCCAAAGTAAGAGAAGAGGATGCAAAAAGAGCTGCCGAGAGAAAAGGCCAGGTTGGTACAGGGGACAGAAGCGGCAGGATCAGGACATATAATTACCCCCAGGGCAGAATGACAGATCATAGAATCGGTCTAACACTTTATCGGCTGGATATTATCATGGACGGTCATATCCAGGAAATCATTGATGAGCTAACAACATACAATCAGGCACAGTCTTTAAAGGAAATTGCCTAAAAAATTGAATGATTGGACAATCATTAAGATTCTTTCCTGGACAGAAGCCTATTTAAAAAATCATTCCATTGACAGCCCCAGGTTGACTGCTGAAATGCTGCTTGCCCATTGCCTTGGCAAAAAACGGCTTGATCTTTATCTTCAGTATGACCGCCCCCTTCAGAGAAATGAATTATCCGATTTTAAGGTCTTAATTAAAAGAAGAATACAAAAAAATGAGCCCGTCGCCTATATCACAGGGGAAAAGGGTTTTTTTGAATCTGACTTTGAGGTGGCCCAGGGGGTTTTAATTCCCAGGCCTGACACGGAAACCCTTGTTGAACAAGCATTGAAAATAATAAATGCCTTTCAAAACCATTCCAGACCCAGGATGATTCTTGAACTGGGAACAGGTTCAGGCGCGATTATTGTTTCTCTGGCAAAGGCGATTTCACGCCATTTGTACTTTGCAAGCGATATCTCCTTGGCAGCACTTGCAATTGCAAAAAAAAATGCCGAAAAAATAACCAAAGATAAGATAAGCTTTTTTGCAGGCTCCTGGTTTTCCTCTTTAAGGGAAAATTCAAGATTTGATTTGATTGTTTCAAATCCACCCTATATACCCACGGCAGATATTCAAGAGCTGGAACCTGAAATAAAAGAATTTGAACCAATACTTGCCCTTGATGGGGGAACAGACGGGATTGATAGTTTCAGATCAATTTTAAAAAGTGCTCATAATTATCTTGTCCCGGGTGGAATACTTTTGCTTGAGATGGGGTTTGATCAAAAAGAAATGGTGCAAAGTATTTCAAGGCAGTATACAGAGTATGAATCCATCGATTTTATAAAGGATTTGGCAGGTCATAACAGGGTGGTGTTAATTAAAAAAATTGATTGATTTAAAAAAAGATTTTTGATATATAAACCAGGATTTATGTTGGATAAGAAAAACTCACATTCAGGGACTTGAAAATCAGGTGCTTTTATAAAAGTCGAATTTTAAGGATGATCTGGATGGTGGAAAAACCATTAATTAATTTGGAGAACAAATGGCTTACATTACAATTAGAGAACTTTTAGAAGCAGGTGTCCATTTCGGACATCAGACCAAGCGCTGGAACCCAAAGATGAAAAGATATATTTTTGGTGCAAGAAACGGGATTTATATCATTGACCTGCAGCAGACGGTTAAATTGTTCAAAAAGGCCCATGATTTTATTAAAAATGTGGCGGCCAATGGTCAGGACGTCCTTTTTGTCGGGACAAAAAAGCAGGCATCAGAAGCAATCTATGAAGAAGCAAACCGCGCTGAAGAATTTTATGTTCAAAACAGATGGCTGGGTGGCATGCTGACCAATTTCCAGACCATTAAGAATAATATCACCCGGTTTCATTTTTTAAATTCAATTGAAAATGACGGAACCCTTGAAAATTATCCAAAAAAAGAGCAGGCAAAAATGCTCAAGGAAAAAACCAAGTTGGAGTTTGCCATTGGCGGTATCAGTGATATGAAAAGATTGCCCGGCGCAATTTTTGTTGTTGATCCTAAAAATGAATCCATAGCTGTAAAAGAGGGTAAAAGATTAGGAATTCCAATTATTGCCGTTGTTGATACAAATTGTGATCCTGATAATATTGATTACGTGATTCCGGGTAATGATGATGCCATCAGATCCATTCGTCTTTTTGCTTCCCGTATGGCAGATGCCTGTATTGAGGGAAAAGGGCTTTATGAAGAAAAACAGCGTGCTGAATCTGATAAAGATGATGTAGAAGAAAAGAAAGATTTTTCCGATGAAAAAGTGTCCATTGAAGTTGTTTCCGATGGTACGGATGGCCCTGTAGTTGAAAAAATTAAAAGAAGAACAACACCAGTTGAAGAGGCAGAAGAAGCCGATTTAAGTAAAGATAAGGAGTAAAAAAAATGGTGCAAATTTCCGCAGCAATGGTAAAAGAGCTTCGTGAAGCAACAGGCTCAGGTATTATGGATTGTAAAAGGGTCCTTGCCGAAGCAGAAGGTGATATGGAACAAGCAATTGACCTTTTGAGAAAAAAAGGCTTGGCTAAAGCCGCCAAAAGAGCTGGCCGCTCAACTTCTGAAGGCGTAATTTATTCTTATATCCATACGGGTGCAAAACTGGGTGTCCTTCTTGAGGTTAACTGTGAATCTGATTTTGTCGCTAAAACAGAAAATTTTTTGCAGTTTGCAAAAAATATTGCCATGCATATTGCCGCGGCAAATCCCATGGGTCTGAACCCTGAAGATGTTGACCCGGCAGTTCTTGCAAAGGAAAAAGAGATTTTTCGGGCACAAATGCTTGAAGAAGGCAAACCCGAGAATATGATTGATAAAATTGTTGATGGTAAAGTGGAGAAATTTTATAAAGAAGTCTGCCTGATGAGTCAGCAGTATGTGAAAGACCCCCAACAGACCATTACGGATGTATTAAAAGAAACCATTAGTAAAATTGGTGAAAATATCCAGATAAAAAGATTTGCACGTTTCCATATAGGAGAATAGAATCTTGAGCAAAAAGCCGGAATTTGAACGGGTTTTAATTAAGCTGAGCGGAGAAGCCCTGATGGGAAATCAGGGCTTTGGCATCGAGCCTGAAATGATTCATTATGTTGCGGCTGAGATTGAAAAAGTTTACCGCCTTAATGTACAGATTTCCATTGTTGTAGGTGGTGGAAATATATTCAGGGGTATTGCCGGAAGTTCGGCTGGTATGGACAGAACTTCTGCCGATAATATGGGAATGCTGGCAACGGTTATAAACAGTCTGGCTATTTGTGATGCCCTGGAAAAACGTGATGTTTCAACACGGGTGCAGTCTGCCATACGTATGGACAAGATTGCAGAACCATTTATTCGTAGAAAAGCCATTCGACATCTTGAAAAAGGTCGTGTGGTTATTTTTGCCGCAGGTACGGGGAATCCCTATTTTACAACAGATACTGCGGCTGTGTTAAGGGCCCATGAAACAAGGGCCCAGATTCTT
>Ga0075120_10000500_pt1 | contig 32373 bp, 12 predicted proteins | sample AntAceMetag02UKL_FD_69792 | JGI IMG/M metagenome (GOLD analysis project Ga0075120, IMG submission 69792) | Saline lake microbial communities from Ace Lake, Antarctica - Antarctic Ace Lake Metagenome 02UKL | ecosystem: Environmental > Aquatic > Non-marine Saline and Alkaline > Saline | place...
GGTTGTGATGCAGCAGATAATCCTGTTTCATCCGGCACATACTTTTACCGGCTTGAAGCAGATGGAGTAGAAATCGTAAGAAAAGCGATTTTAATTAAGTAGGCGCGGGTCTCCGAACCGCGCATTCGCGAGCTGCGCAATTACCAACAGTGCGGTCATGCGCAACTTATGCCTGGTTCGGAGACCCAGACCTACTTCATAATGTTTGCAGAGTTAATTGGATAGTTGTTATCCTGTTTATCCTTGATATCCTTACATCCTGTGAATTAGTTACTGCAATAAAAAACATTTACAGGATATAAGGATGGTTAGGATGTTAAGGATAAAAGAGAGTAAAAGAAGAGAAAAAGATGAAGAGAGTAATCGCAGTTTTTCTGACCGGGAGTTTGATAGCGATACTGATCCCATTAGTACATGCCCAGATTGAATTCACAGAATATGAAGTAGGAGATGGATTCAGTGGGGCGTTCGCTTACCCAGTAGATATGGATGGTGATAACGACATTGATGTTATCGCCTCAGCCTCAACCGATGATGATGTCGCATGGTTCGAGAATGACGGTGACGGGAATTTTGAGGAACATACCATTACAGATTTTCTTGATGGTGCCAGGTTCGTTTTTGCGATTGATCTTGACGAGGATGATGACATTGATGTGATCACTGCCGGCGACCTTGCCTCCCGTATCGACTGGTGGGAAAACGATGGCGATATGGACTTCACACAAAACCTGATCCGCACCGGTCTTAACCGTCCGATCTGTGTTCATGCCGCCGATGTGGACAGCGATGGCGATATGGACGTGCTTTGTACCGCATATTTAAATAATTCCATCTTCTGGTACGAAAATGACGGCGATCAAGAATTTACCGAACACGTCATCGTTAACAATTTCACCGCACCCCATTATGTTTATGCCCATGATCTCGACCAGGATGACGACATGGATATCCTCGCCGCCGGAAATACTATAAATAGTGTTACCTGGTGGGAGAACAACGGGGAAGAGGTTTTCACCCAGCGCCTTATCGCTACCTTCACCGGACCTAAATCATTGCGTGTCTTCGACGTAAACCGGGACGGTAATCTCGATGTGCTCGCCGCGGGAATCAATACAGCATCTTGGTTCGAAAATGATGGCAACCAGTTATTTACAGAACATGTTGTCGCTGATGAATTAGGAGCGAACTGGTATGATGTACATGCAGCAGATCTTGACGAAGACGATGATATTGATATTATGACTGTGGCTTATGGTGACGATATAGCTACCTGGTGGGAAAATATTGGCGATGAAGAATTTGAAGAACACAGTCTTTCTGATAATATCGATGGCGCATTGACTGCTCATACAGTCGATATCGACAATGACGGTGATCTTGATATAGTCGTTTCAGCATACACAGGTGGATACATCTCATGGTTCGCCAACTCTATGTACAGTCCACCCGGCGAATTCGAACTTTTAAGCCCACGTAACAGGGCTGAAATCGACACTTCAGAATGCACTTTTTCCTGGGAAGCCTCGCCCAACCTTGAAATCGGGGATACAATTTTCTATGAACTATATCTCGATATCAGCGAAGATTTCGAAGAACCGCAAATCTACGATACAGGGACAGATACTATCTTTACAGTTGAGAATCTTGAAGACGACACCGAGTACTGGTGGAAAGTATTAGCATCCGATCTTGCCGGAAATACACGTTGGAGCGAAGATGCCTGGATGTTATCAATCTATGTCCCCCAGCCGCCACTCCCTTTCAACCTGATTTCGCCGGATAGTGGAGCTGTTGTGACTGATTATGACGTAGAACTGACCTGGAATTCAAGTATTGATCCCGACCCTGATGACGAAGTCGAATATGAACTTTATATATCTTTTGACCCGGAAGAGATGGGAACTCCGGAAGAACGTGCATTTGATGATACCACCTACACCTTTAACGCTCGAAGCCAGCGAGTCCATTACTGGACTGTACGAGCCATCGACGACAATACCGAGGGCACATGGGCAGACCAGGTCTGGAGTTTCAACATAGATATTCCCGAACCGCCTGAACATTTCAGTCTGTTAGCTCCGGAAGACGAAACTGTTATCCCCTGGGCGGATCCACTGCTGGTTACAACCGTCTGGCTCAGTTCTACAGATCCTGACCAAGGAGATGTTGTTGCATATAATCTTAAAATTACAGTCCATCTAAACGACACTTCAGAAGTTAACCTGGAATACAACGATCTTACTGACACCAGCTATACCATCAACATACCCGCCGATGCCGAGATAGAAAACTGGACAGAGAATATCCATGTAGTTTGGGAGGTGGAAGCTATTTCCGAACCTGACATAGTCCCCTGCAACCGGTCTTTTGAGTTCTACCTCGAACCGGAAGTTGATGTCGATGAATTTGATGAATCGAATATCCCGGCAAGGTACGAGATAGCGGAATTATTCCCCAATCCGTTTAATACAAGTATTAATATCAAAATTGGTTTACCAACAGAATCATTACTAAAATTGACTGTTTATAATATACTTGGTGAGTCGGCTTCCGTTATTACAGAGGATTCTTATCCTGCTGGATGGCAAGGTTTCACCTTTGATGCTTCAATTCTGACAAGCGGAATCTACTTCATCCACGCCAGCGTTCCGGGGAAGATGGATGAGGTTAGGAAAGTGGTGTTGATTAGATGATTATAAACAGGTTTAGATCACTCTGCCCGAACCTGACGTATTCAAAGCTGGCTTTTTAGTATTAATTCATGATGACTATAGGAATTCAATAGTGCTGTGTCTAAATTGTATTTAAACAATTTGTAACTTTCATTACCTGCTTTTATAACCACTGCAATTGTTGAGGGGATGAACCATGAAAACTGCTGTTATTTTTGTTTCACTATGTCTTGCCATCCTTTTTGTTTATCCTGTTCAAGTTGTTGCACAGATCGTGTTCTCCGAGCATACGATAGCACCTGATTTCGGCAGAGCTTTTTCTGTTTATGCTGCAGATATTGACGGCGACGGCGATATGGACGTGCTCGGAGCAGCTGGTACCGCTGATGACATTACCTGGTGGGAAAACGACGGCGAGCAGGACTTCACAGAGCATACAATAGCAGATAATTTTTTGGGTGCTTATAGTGTTTATGCTGCAGATATCGACAGCGATGACGATATGGACGTGCTCGGTGCAGGTACTGGCGTTGATGACATTACCTGGTGGGAAAACGACGGCGAGCAGGACTTCACAGAGCATACAATAGCACCTGATTTCGCCGATGCTTCTTCTGTTTATGCTGCAGATATTGACGGCGACGGGGATATGGACGTGCTCGGAGCAGCTTCTTCCCCGGGTCATGACATTACCTGGTGGGAAAACGACGGCGAGCAGGACTTCACAGAGCATACAATAGCAGATAATTTTTTGGGTGCAATCTCTGTATATGCTGTAGATATTGACGGTGACGGCGATATGGACGTGCTCGGAGGCGCAATGCACGAAGGTACTACCTGGTGGGAAAACGACGGCGATCAAGATTTTACAGAGCATACAGTGTCTGGTGATTTCTTCGTTACCTGGTCTGTACATGCTGCAGATATTGATGGAGACGACGATATGGACGTGATGGGAGCAGCTGTTGGCCTTGATGACATTACCTGGTGGGAAAACGACGGCGAGCAGGAATTCACCGAGCATATAATAGCACCTGATTTCGACGGTGCTATTTCTGTTTATGCTGCAGATATTGACGGCGACGGGGATATGGACGTGCTCGGAGCAGCTGGTGTCGCTGATGACATTACCTGGTGGGAATACGACGGGGAGCAGGACTTCACAGAGCATACCATAGCAGGTAATTTCGAAGGTGCTTGGTCTGTTTATGCCGCGGATGTTGACAACGACGGCGATATGGACGTTATAGGAGCCGCTGCTTGGGCTGATGACATTACCTGGTGGGAAAATCTCGGAACTCCTCCTGATGAATTTGAACTTGTTTCTCCTGAAGATGAAGAAACAGTTGAAGATGATACCGTAACCGTTTACTGGACATCATCTTCAGATGATAACGAATTTCAGTATGTCGTCGAATGGTCAATTTTTGAAGAATTCCCACAAGATTCGACAATAATTGAATCGACTAACGATACTTTCTTTGTTCTAACTGAAGTTCTCGAGTTGGATGAATTTCCGGATGATATCACCATTTACTGGCGCGTAAAAGCGATAGATGAAAGCGGTTTATACAGGTGGGCGAATGATGACGATGAAGGCTGGTCGTTCGATATTTGTATCCCTGAGCCACCTGCTCCATTTAATCTTATTTCACCTCCAGACGGATTTGAATTAATCAATAATAGTGATTTTCCCCTGGTTTTCAGGTGGGAATCGACCACTGATCCCGATCCCGGTGACAGTATCATCTATATTATATTTGAATTGTCAACTGATATTGAATTTATAGATAATGTTTACACTGTCGAAGCAGTTGATTCAGTATCCCTCGATAGCATTGAGATAGATTCATACTGGTGGCGTGTCAGGGTGTTTGACACATTTGACCTGTCAACTGTTTCGGAGGTGAGGTCTTTGTCAGTTACCTTACCTGTCGGAGAAAAATATACCACCGATATTCCTACGGAATATTCTATCGTATCCGCATATCCAAATCCGTTCAATCCACTGCTGTCGGTGGTTATCGCCATACCTGAAAAATCAGAACTATCTGTAAAAATTGTAAATATAATTGGCGAAGAAGTCGTTTCCCTGGCAAATGGTTCATACACACCTGGATACCATAAGTTCGCTTTTGATGCCGCCAAAATGTCCAGCGGTATCTACTTTATCCACGCTAATGTCCCAGGAAAAATGAATGAGGTCAGGAAGGTTGTGTTGATGAAGTGAAGATAATTGTTTATACTAATAATACATCAATCTCATAATATTAATTGTCCGAACAATTTTTAGGATCTTCTCGTTCATACATCATGAAAGGAAGCTGAGATGTCTCAACGTGTACTGTTATTGTTAATCCTTCCCCTGTTTCTATGTCATTTTGTAACTCTTGACGCTAACGCTGTTTACGTTCAAAATGCTGTCATCAGCCTGATAGAGAATGCTGCTCCTGATGATATTCTTCCCGTAATAGTAATCATGGCAGAACGTCCCGACATGGAGTTGTTAGAAGACGATTTGTCAGGATTGAGACGGCGCGACAAGAGAATTGTAGTCTGGGAATACCTGGAAGAACTGGCGAATGAGAGTCAGGCGGATGTACTGCGCTTCCTCGAATCAGAAAAGAGGAAGGGCAATGTTGACTTCTACCGGACAATCTATGTCGCTAACGGTATTGGGATTCATGCCAAAGCAAATGTAATCAAGCAATTGCTGAATCGTACAGACCTGAAATCTATCTTTGATGACCGGGAGCAGGACACAATCGAACCTGTACCGGAGTCAAATCGATGTCATCGAGAACTGGATGACGTCAGTTGGAGCGTGGATTTTGTGAACGCCCGGCGGGCTTGGGCGCAGGGCTATACCGGCGAGGGTGTGATATGCGCGGTTTTCGATACCGGGGTGCGTTATACCCATGAAGACCTGGAAGATCACATGTGGGATGGGGGAGATGAATACCCAAATCATGGATATGATTTTATTGGGAATGATAATGATCCTACGGACACTAACGGTCATGGAACCGCAGTCGCTGGTCATGTAGCTGGAGACGGCACGGTGAATGGTGATACAACAGGCGTAGCGCCTGATGCTACGATCATGGCAATAAACGCAGTCGGTTCTCGAACAGCCTTCTGGAGTGCCCTCGATTTTGTCCTCGAGCAGGGCGCTGATGTGATCTCTACATCACTTGCTTTTTACGGTGACAATACCGATCAGGATTTAAAATCGCAGTGGCGTGAAAACTTTGACATCATGAATGAAGCTGGGGTTATTACTGCAAAATCCGGAGGTAACCGTCGAGGAAGCGCAATTCCCTATCAGCAGGTATCTACTCCATCGGGTTCGCCTTCACCCTGGCGGCATCCTGATGAAATCGAAGAAGGTGGGCGTGGCGGCATTATAAGTTGTGGTGCAGTAGAAAGTGATTCCGGCTATGCCAATTATTCTTCTGATGGTCCCACCACCTGGGAAGACGCACCGGACTATAATGACTATATATGGAACGATGGCAATGATGTCGGAATGATATTCCCCGATGTCTCGGCTCCCGCCGGGAACGGATATACACTTAGTAATTCTTCAGACACCGGATTCAGGAACGATTTCAGCGGGACATCAATGGCAACACCACATGTCGCTGGTGTCATTACCCTGATGCTGTCCAAAAATATTGACCTTGAGCCCGAAGACGTTGATATGATTCTGCAGACAACCGCCTATGATCTTGGAGATGAAGGAAAAGATAATGATTATGGCGCCGGTCTTGTTCAGGCTGACGAAGCATTATTAGCTATTGACGAACCGGGTGAACCGGACGCGACTGTCAGCGGTATTATTTTCAACACTTTTACCGAAGAACCGGTTGAAGGAGCTATAATATATGTTGGCGTTCCAAGGGATACTACCGACGAGGATGGTTACTATGAGCTGAACAATGTCCATTCAGGTGATAAAACCGTCCGTATAAGGCGACCGCATTATTACTATTTCAGCGAGGAAATGACAATTGATCCCGGTGATAGCGAGATAGACTTTGAAATTACTCCATTAGCCACCTTGTCTGGAATAATCTATGATTCCGAAACTGAAGAACCAGTGGAGGGTGCAGTCATTGCCTGGAAGAGTTATTCCGACACGACAGATGCTATCGGCGCATACTCCCTGGTAGATATCAGGACTTCGACAGATACACTGATAATTGAAGCTGAACATTATTTCGATTACGAGGATAATGAGTACGAAATCCCCGACGGGTATAATGAAGAAGATTTCGCAATTGATGTGCTTTCCGGAGATCTTACGGGCACAGTGATCGATGAGTTCACTGAAGAGCCGCTTTTGGGCGCTTTGGTAACAGTAATTGATTCGCGAACAGGGTTATCGTACCGAGAGATTGAGACAATTGAAACAGGCGAATATTTGGCGCCTGCATTGCATGACGGAGTGAGATACCTGGTGGCTGTTACTTTAGACAGTTATGCCCCCTCTGACACTGAGCAGGTAAATATTCGCTGGAACCGTGAAAATACCCGCGACTTTGAGCTGATACCGATTTTCGAACGCAATATCGAGTACCTTCAGACAGAACAACCTCTTGAAACCTGGGTTTTAACTGCGGGGATAGTAACCCAGGGAAGCAATATCACCGATACAGCACATACCGATATTTATTTCCAGGATTCTACAGGATGGGGAATACAACTCTGGGATGAGGAACCGCGGGATACTGCGAATAATATTAATCGTGGCGATGAAATCAGTGTAACCGGATTCCTTGTTGATGAGAATGATATTACAAAGATTATCGAATTTGAACTGGAAGTAGTCGGTATCGGCAACCCAATGCCCGAACCAAGGACAGGTACGACTTTCGAAATGGCTCAGAATGACGAAAGGGAAGGAGCATGGGGACAGATAAGCGGTCAAATTAACAGGACTCCTCCCGGAGAAGGCAGGTATTCATTAATCGTGGACGACGGCAGCGGACAATGTGCGGTCCTGATTATTGATCATACAGGAATTGATTTAACAGGAATGGTGGAAGGTGACTGGGGATTATTTACCGGTGTTATTGGAGTATCAAGGCAGGGTGTCAGGATAATACCCAATATGCAGCAGGACATTGAACTTATTGAAATAAACCCGCCTACAGAGCTTACCGCTGAAACTACCGAGCAAGCTGATCCTGTCGGATTAGAAGTTACTTTAACCTGGATTCATGATAACAGTCTTGATGCATTCCGCAATTATGGTATTTTTCGTGACGGTGAATATATTGACCAAAGCCAGGATACAACCTGGTCAGAGGTATTGGAAGTGCCCGATGACTGGGGTGAATACAGTTGGACGTATTATGTTACTGCGGTTTATTATGAAGGTGAAACCGAAGCCTCCAACGAAGTCGAAGTGACCTGGTATTTTACCACGGTTTTCGAACGCCTCTGGTCGGGAATACCCACTGAGTGGGCGCTGGAAGCAATCTATCCGAACCCATTCAACCCGACATTATCGGCAGTGATTGCGCTGCCTGATCGCTCAGAGCTGCAGATAAGCATCTACAATATAGTAGGTCAGCAAGTTGCGGTACTCGCCAACGGTATTTATGAAGCCGGATACCAGAAGTTTGCCTATGACGGGATAAACATGACAAGCGGTATTTATTTTTTACACGCTACTGTGCCGGGGAAGTTGGATGAGGTAAGGAAGATTGTATTGATGAAATGAGGCGAGTTAAGTATTGATTTTTTAAGAGAAGAGTTGATATACTGGTTCTTGACGGTATTGCGTCATGTTTATTGCTAAAAGTCTGGTTATTCGATGTGTTAATGATAAAGTAAAATTATCAGAAACTTTGAGTCGATCAGCCAAAAAGAAAACAACAAACCGCAGAGAACACAAAGTATGCACTAAGATCACAAAGGCAATCTCCGTGCTCTTTGCGAATTCTTTGAGTACTTTGTGGTTTTTCTTTTTGGCGCTGCTGAACCTTAGATCGTTCAAGTATGTGTTTTATATTAACGAGGCAAAACTTTCAGAAATAATATAATTGTGGAATTGTCATTTCATCACAACAATTTTTTCTGTTTCATTTCGTGTTCCATTAATCTTTGCATTCAGGAAATATACTCCGCTTGGCAGGTTGTTGGAATTCAAACTGATTCTGTGTGAACCATGAGGATAATATCCTTTTGACAGTGTCAACGCCTTCTCGCCGACCAGATTAAAAACACTAATCTCCAGGAATGAGTTCAGGGGTAAATCAATTTCGATGTTTGTCGAGGAATTAGCTGGATTAGGATATATGCTTCGAATGATTACATTGGAAGGAAAGGGCGAATTAGTTTCTTCTACTCTATCTTCCCGACCAGCGACTCTACCATTGGGATATAACTTGAATAATCTAAGCTCTTGGTTACCATCATCATCATTTATCGTGAATGCTACGGCAGTAATGATAGATCCATCTTCAACCGGTTCAGCCCTGAACCGATCAGCAGAGTAGAAATATGCTGCATTGGTAATCTGGACAGGTTCATCCCATACACTCTCGCCATTTAAATTCAGATTGGAAGCAACTACATTATTATATCTTACTCTATGAGGAATATCGGGTGAAGGATTAAGATTTAATGCATACAGGTTATTCGATTCTTCTGGTAGAATAAGCAGCGGTTCGTAACGGCTATCAACTTCAATGAGAGTATCATAGACTGCATAAGTATCAACGAGTGCAAATTCTCCTTCTAAATTGATTTTAACAAATTTACACTCATCTGCCTGATAAGCACACTTTATATGAACGGTTAGCGCTATGGTTGAATCGGGCAATAGCACAGGAGGTGATACTCGCGATCTATTATATATTTGAACTATACCATCATCTTGCCATGAGGGAACTTGATCCAGAGTCCATCTTCGTATGTTTAAATATCTGTGATCATAAAGACGCGTGAGAACAATACCTCCTACTGGATCTACATTAATATAGTGAGGAGGCGCATAGTTCCGCCCAGGAACCCTTATAGGTCTGTGCCACAGCATAACACCACCAGCGGAAATATGTTGAATGTTCATCCTATCTTCATCAGGGTGATCCTTCCATACAATGAACAATCCTCCTTCTTCGTCAGGAGAGCAGGAAGCATAAGCTGACTGACTATGATAATCATCCATGTTTGGATGTGTGTTAACCTTATTTGTGCCATCAGCATTAATTCCACAAACTCTTAAACCATCACTTGCGTAATAAATCCATAATCCTCCAACACCATCGGGGACAGTCCAAGGCCATGGATCTGAATATGGTAAATGATACTCTTCGCGAAATCCTCCAACTTCCATTCCAGGGGGATCCCATTCAGTGTTTCCTTCAATATCATATATCTGGTAATATAGCTGATAATTAGTTGAATAGATTAAGGCGAGTTCATTGCCACCGTTTGCAGTGCATCCTATAATAGGTCGTGTAAAGACATAGAAGGTATCAACAGGTAGATTAATTGGTTCATTGAAGGAGCGGAATCCGTCTTCATCAAAAAACTGAAGTTTAGCATCCCACCTTGTCTGCCAGGCAATCCAGAATCCTCCAGTTGAAACCGATATAATCTGCCAATTATAAATTCTGCTGTTTTCTTCCAGTAGGACGCCATCTGATTCCCATTGCGCATGTGTTAATACAGGTAAAACAATCAAGAAAATAATGGTCGGTATGGTAATACTAAAATTATTAGTGTTTATGCAAAATAGAATTCTCCCGATTGTCCTCAATGAAAACATGAAACTATTAAACCATCTATTGGAAATCATGAGAAAACTCCATAAATTTTAGTTCGGTTGATTATAAGGAATTATACTCAAAGCAGTTTAAATCAGGTATATAAAAACTACTAAATCTTTTTAGTTAAAACAATACACTATAGTTAAACAAACTGATTGTATTTCGCTCATTTCTTTCGGAAATAGTATTTATTCTTTCGGAGATCAAGGTGAAAATCATCTGTACGTTAATACTTCTTTTAACAACGAGTATCTGTTGTTATGGTCTTGACAGCCTGGATATCAGCCTTGTTGATCTCTATCCTGTTGGCTGGGATGATGTTGGTAGAATTACTATTTCTGGAGATTATGCTTTCCTTGCCTCGCGACGAACCGGCGCACAAATCATCGATATCGAAAATCCCGAAAATCTTCAGTCTATCAGTTCAATCTACTCGCCTTATTGTATGGACATCGCAGTTCTTGATACCATCGTATGCATCGCCGACAGTTTATCCGGAATTATCATTGTTGACATTTCCGAACCCGAATGTCCGGATGTAATTTCAAGAGTTGCGACCAATGGCGAAGCCCAGGGAGTGATTATTGATTATCCGTTTATTTTTGTGGCGGATGGCACTGAGGGAATTTGCATAATCGATATTACTGATATACAAAATCCATATATATACAGTTCGCTTGATACTGATGGAAATTCGAGAGCTATTGCCCGTTATTACTCAACAATAATCGTAGCAGATGGCGAAGGCGGTTTGTGTGCAATTAACGCAACAGAGCCAGAACATTTACTTGAGATAGATGTTATAGATCTCGATGCGAACAATGCGGTAGATGTGGATGTGGAAGGAGGTCTGGCGGTTGTCGCTGCTGATTCTGGTGGAACCCGGATTGTCGATATTTCAAATCCCTCAAATATGGTCGAGTTAGGCACTGACATTTATCCAGGCGAAAATACAAGATATGTAGATGCCATTCCGGGACACGTGTGGGCGACATATCGACAGCAAAGAATCTTCAGGAAAATTGATACAAGCGATCCATATAATCCTGTTCCCATTGGATTATGTGAACTGGATAGACTTCGTAATAACAATGTAAGAGCGTCTGCTTATCCGGCAGATATTTTCATTAGAGATAATATTATATTCTTGGGCTGTGGATGGTTAGGATTAGCTACTTTTGAGATACCTGTCAATCAATCCAGTGATTATACAGGAGTAATTTCAAGTCCAAATAGACTTCATAGAATCACTGCCTCTGAGGATTACATTGCTGCGGTCGATAGACGTTACTATCGAGACTGGATGCTTTTCGCTCGTAAGAATGAAAATGATATAAATCAGAATTTTCATTTAACATCTATGGACATTACTGATATCGTATTAGTTGATAATTACTTGTTTGTTCTTCATGCGCCTGATGAGTATGCCTATGGTAATCAGAATTCTAATTCATCACAGGTAATTGATATTGAAAATCCTTCTAACCCTATCTTACATGATAACTTTTCAGATGGATCTAGACTCATAGTTCAAGGTACTAATCTATTCCTCATTTATGATTTATGGACTGGTAATAACTGGTACTCATATGATGCTGGATTAATTCAAATAGACATAAGTAATCCTGACCTTATTCAGCAATTGGAAGAATTTGAATTACCTGGTCACGCTTCTGCATACAATTTATGTGCATCTGAAAATTATGTTTGTGTATCAGGTTATTATTCAGATGATACGACGGAACCCCAAGTGTCAGAACCTCGAATATGCCTGTTTGAAATAGAGGAGAATGGGATTGCGGCGCGACGAGGCTATGTTGTTGTACCGACAATAGTTGATGCTATTCAGGTAAAAGATGAAGCGCTTTATACAGGAATGCAAAACAATGATCATTTATTTGTGTATGATATATCAAATCCTGATAGCAGCGCACTCGTTGACAGCCTGGGACAAGGCAGTGGAATTATCGAGATGGATTCTTATGAAGATTATCTATATATCCTGTTAGCAAATGGCAGAATTGTTATTTATGACATTTCAAGTCCCTTCGAGCCGGTTGAAACGGCTTATCATTCATCATACAGCCGCCCCAACGATATTTCAGTAGTAGATGGCTGGATATATACTGCTGAAAACGCTTTCATCGGTATTTACGAAGGTCCTGATGCATTAGGTATTAAACCATCAGTAAAAGTTCAGCCTCTCAAATATTCGCTTTCCCAGGTATATCCAAATCCGTTTAATTCCACAACCCAGGTTCATTTCAGCCTGGCACAAATAAGCAGGATCAAGATTTCAGTTTACGATATACTTGGACGAGAAGTGGTACAGTTGGTCAATCACCAGTTAAGCGCCGGAGATCATTCCGTTCAATTCGACGGTTCAAAACTTCCCAGTGGTATCTACTTCATCCATGCCAGTGTGTCGGGAAAGATGGATGAGGTGCGGAAGGTTGTATTATTACGATGAATATCCGTGTAAAGCAATTAGCTGGACTGATAATCATTTTCAACATCGTTGGATTATGCTATCCTAAAGATAGCTTGAATGTGACTCGCTTATCTGAAAAAATATATGGCTGGCGTTGGCCAGTAAGTGTTGCTGTCCAACAGCCCTTTGCCTATTTGGCAACAGAACAGTCAGGTTTATTCATCCTCGACCTTAGCAATCCCTCGTCACCAATTATTGTCAATCGTTTAACTTTTGAAGAAAGCGTCGCCCAGGTTGATGCTAATGATTCCCTGGCATTTTTATTAGTTCGAAATACAACTCTAAAGATTCTTGATATTTCCAATCCATACGAGCTTGAGGTTATTGGCGAAATGGAAGATAGTTTTCCAGGTTCATGGTTTGTGAGAATGGATGAATACCTGATAGCATTCAAGACAGGCTCATCTTCCAACTCAGATACAGAAATATCAGTTGTCGATTTCAGTGATCCAACGGCGCCTGAGGTGATTGGGCAAACAACTATTCAGGGAGGTAAATACAGCTTCGCGGTACATGGTAATTATCTGTATGTTGCTACATGGAGCTGGTATATGCACGTTGAGAAAGAAGTGCTTCATGTAATAGATATTGCAGATCCCTACAATCCTCACCAAGTGGTAGCTTATAATCATCTGGGAAATGTTTCTAACATGACTGTGAATGGAGATTATCTCTATGTCCCCACTGCTGAAGATTTGAAGATTTTCAATATCGTGAATCCCACTGTTTTAGATTTAGAAACCGAGACCGAGCATGGTGGTTTAGGACAAATTGTAATCGATAACAATCTCCTATATTCCTTTGGGAGAGTTGGATTTAATATCCTGAATTTAACAGATCCGATTAATCCTGAACCTCTTGCCGAGCCACTTCGCAACCTTGACTTGGGTTCCAGATTAGCCAAATTCAAAGTGTCAGATGGTCTGGTTGTCGCTCCTTTAGGGAGCGAAGGCTTAAGAATAATTGATGCCTCAAATCCCGAAGAACCAAAATTATCAATAGAGATGGATTTATGGCTTAGCAGAAGTGATATCCAGGTAGTAAATGATGTATCTATTCTTCTTTGTCATAATGATTCCTGGAGGGATGCATTGGGATTTGTCGATATTTCGAATCCAGTAAACCCAGAAGTCCTATATTATCAAAGGTCGCAGGAACATGAAGGATCATACCTAGATTATGATTTAACCGATGAAAAGATGTTTTCAGTTCAAACATTCTTGAGAGATGTTGAAGGAAGAGATGTTGAAGGATATGAATTTGTAATCCGTGATATATCCAATCCCACTTCACCAGAGGTAATATCCGCAAGCACTCTTCTGGAGTCACCAAATAATAGTGATAGTGCAAAAATTGTGGTTGATTACCCATACGCATATATAGGTTTAAGAGGGACAGATTGGAGCAGTGATAAATCTGGATTCTTTTTATATGTGATAGATGTTCAAGATCCTATTTCGCCACAATTTATATCCACCAAAATATTTGGAAATGAGATTAGGGGATCATTTCGAGATATGGAGATGTATGAAGGAACTATTTTTGCGACACTCAGATCACTTTATCAGGGGGTAGGTTTTGTCGCTATTGATGTCTCTAATCCTGATAGACCTGAATTAATATATTCTGATACCATAAGGGTAAAGGAAATATTAGAGATAGATTATAACAATCACAGGCTTTATCGGGGTAGATTTGATCATGTTTTAATGTATAAACTGAAAAATGGATTCTTACCAACGAATGTTACGTCGATTCCGATTACAGATCTGCGAAATTTCAAGGTTATGAACAATATGCTTCACGTGATTAAGGATAGAGTACGGCAATACTCGTCGCTGAAGAGTTATAATATTTACGATGTTACTAATCCAAAATATATAAGAGAGGTTGCACATTATGAATTGAATAGAGAGAGTTACTCGCTAAATATTACAGATGACATTACAATTTTGGCAAGTGATTATCTTTTCTCAACCTATAAGATTGATTATGATCAAATTGAAATAGAACAACTACCATATTATTTTAGAATTACACATGCATATCCTAATCCATTCAATCAGATTTTGAACATAGGTATTGATCTTCCTGCTGATTCTGATCTTGATATCCGCATTTACAATATTCTGGGAAAAGTAGTCGCATCTGTTGCAAACGATTACTTCTCTGCCGGGAGTTGGAATTTCTCATTTAATCCGGATGGATTTTCAAGTGGAGTATATTTTGTCGTTGCAAGAATGCAAAACGAGATGGATGCGGTTAGGAAAATTGTACTAATCAAATGAGAATTAATATATAGAAAAAAGAAATATCCAAGAAAGAATTTATATTGATTATTTCATCAGTTGAACTCATTCTTCAAGGAGGACATAGATGCGGAATTCAAAAAGTTTTATTCTTTTTGTGATGGTTCTGACACTTGTTGTTCAAGCGGCACATAACATCGCAATAGGTCAGATTGATTTCACGGAACACACGGTTTCAGCAGATTTTAATGGCGCTCATCATGTATTTGCCATTGACGTTGATAGTGATGGCGATAATGATGTGTTGAGTGCCGGTTATGACGGTAACCGGATTTCATGGTTTGAGAATACTGATAACCAGGTCTTCATTGAGCGTAACATAAGCGCCAATTTCGGTGGAGCAATCGGAGTTTATGCAATTGATCTGGACCAGGATGATGATATAGACGTCCTTGGATCATCACTTGTCGCAGACGACATCACCTGGTGGGAGAATGATGGTGATGAAGATTTTACTGAGCATACCATTGCCGGTGAATTCGATGGAAACAGGAGCATATTTGCTATCGATGTTGATAGTGACGGTGATATAGACGTACTTGGCGCCGCCACAGGGGGAGACGAGGTGACCTGGTGGGAGAATAATGGTCAGCAGGAATTTGAGGAACATACGATAGACGATTTCTTCGATGGCGCCATAAACATTTTTGCCGTAGATGTGGATGGTGATAATGATGTTGATGTCCTTAGCGCGGGTTTTACAGCCGCGGAAATCACATGGTGGGAAAACGACGGTGAGGAGGATTTCACCGAACATACGATTGCTGAGGATTATGCACAGGCGATAGGACTTTATGCTACGGATGTGGATGGGGATGATGATATTGATGTTCTTGGTACCTCTCAAAGCGGTAACGAGGTAACCTGGTGGGAAAATGACGGCGAGCAACCACCGGAATTCGATGAGCATGTTATTTCAGATGAATTTACCGGAGCCTATGCAGTCTATGCGACTGATATGGACCTGGACGGAGATATGGATGTTCTCGGCGCTGCGTACGGCGATGATGCAATCACCTGGTGGGAAAATGACGGTGCCCAGCCACCAGATTTTACCGAACATACGATCACGGCAAATTTTGATGGAGCACGCAGCGTTTACGCCATAGACATCGACGGTGACGGCGATATGGATGTTCTTGGTGCAGCGCGTAATCCTGATGATGTTCTCTGGTGGGAAAGCGATCTCGATCCAGTTCCGGATGCTACCCTGGAAGGAACTGTTACAGACGGTGAGAACGGTGATGCTGTGGAAGATGCGATAGTTCGCGCTGGTGCAGTCCGTGACACGACTGATGCAAATGGGAACTATTTTATTGATGATGTTTTGTCGGGTGAACGGACTGTAATTGTCACACACCCGGATTATTCCCGACACATTGAAGAGATTGAAATTGAAGAGGGTGAGAATACTCTTGATATGGAATTATTCCCCCTTTCCACCGTATCCGGAACAGTTACAGATATTGACACCGGCGATCCTATCGAAGATGCCGAAATCCGTTTCGGTAATGATGAAATACACACTGACGAAAACGGTGACTGGGAAGCCCCGCCACAGGAGCAGGGAGAACGCTTCGTAGTTATCAGCGCCGACCATTATTACGTTTTCAGTGAACAGGTCGAGGTAGAACCGGGTGAAAACTTTTTCGAGTTCGAACTGATTCCCCTCGCGACTATCTCCGGAACCATTACCGATTCCGAAACTGAAGCGGCTGTCGAGGATGCGGAAATTGTTTTCGGTGATTTTCTCTACACTGCAACTTCTGACGAAAACGGTGATTATTCTATCGAGGACGTTGAAGCCGGGGAATACGCTGTAACGATAACCGCTGAGGGTTATTTTGAGTTCACGGATGATATCGAGGTTGAAGAACGGGAAAACGAGATAGATTTTTCGATTGATATCCTGTCGGGAGATTTGACAGGAGTTGTATCAGACGAGATAACCGAGGAGCTACTCTTTGAAGTAACGGTCACGGTGATTGATCCGGAAACAGGCGAAATTTATCGTGAAGCCTTGACTGATGAGGACGGCGAGTACACTGCTGAGGCGCTTCATGAAGGAATCAGGTACCTGGTTTTTGCAGAATTAGAGGGATATGCGCGATCAGATACCGAGGAAGTTCTTATCCGTTCGGATCGCGACAACGAGCAGGATTTCGAACTTACACCAATATTTGAAAGAGGCATCGCTCAACTGCAAACCGAGCAGGACCTCGAAACCTGGGTGAGCACCACCGGAATTGTCACACAGGGGACAAACACCACAGATACGGAACACACCGATATCTACATTCAGGACGATACAGGCTGGGGAATCCAGGTATGGGATGATGATCCCTGGGATCCTGAAAATAATATCAACCGTGGAGATGCTGTCAATGTCACCGGATACCTTGTTGAAGTGGATGAAATTACCCGTATCACCAGCTTCGAATTGGAGGTGACAGGCAATGATAACCCTCTACCTGAGCCACTGATTGAATCCACGGGAGATATGTCTCAACTTAACCAGCGTGAGGGTACATGGGGTCAGATCGCCGGACAGATCAACCGTGATCCTCCTGAAGAAGGTGATTATTCATTGATCGTGGATGACGGCAGCGGTCAATGCGAAGTGCGAATCATCGAAAACAGCAGGATTGATTTGTCGGAGTTCTCCGCAGACGATTGGGGTACTTTTGCAGGCGTCATAGGTCTTTCCCGCCAGGGGTTGCGAATAATTCCTAATATGCTGGAAGATGTTGATTGGATTCCCATCGAACCGCCATATAATCTCGAGTACCAAGCTGAAGTTTTAGAAATAAACGATGTTTATTACGCGCTGATATTTCTTGAATGGTCGCATGACCATTTAGACGAGTGGAACAGTTTTAACATCTATCGTGACGGAGAACGGATCGGAAATACCACAGAAAATTCTTGGGTCGATTCGATAGAAATTGATATTGATTCCTTATATCAATGGGAATTCGGTGTGACAGCTGTTTATAATGAAGTTGAAACCGAACCTGTATTAATATACGTCTTCAATAGGGGTGCGGTTGGAGATCAACTCTATTCCGGTATACCTACAGAATGGGCGCTTGAAGCGGTTTATCCCAATCCGTTTAATCCAGAACTATCAATAATAATCGGTCTTCCATTTAAATCGGAGCTTGATGTCCGAATATATAACCTCCTTGGGAAAAAGGTAGTAGAAATCGCTAATGGAAGCTATTCACCCGGATACAAGCATTTCACCTTCGATGCTTCAGAGCTTTCCAGTGGCATCTACTTCATCCATACAAGTGTGCCGGGAAAGATGAACGAAGTGAGGAAGGTTGTGTTGATGAGATAAGTCGTGTCGGGAACAGATAAATTGATCATGAACAGTTCTATTTTCAGTTACTGATGACCAAAATTTCTTTCTATCGATAAAACTAAAAGATTTTTGAAAAGCGTTGCTCATAACCTTCTGCTGATTGTAATCTTACAAGAGTAAATGAGTTGTCAAATTGACCTGACAAAGGAGATTGACATGAGACTATTGTGTGTTGTTTGCAGTGTTCTTTTTATGCTGAGTTCTATTGTTATTGGCGAGACTGAGATTTCTGGAGATTTAGAAACACAAACCTGGGATGAGGTTAGAAAAGTTGTATTGATGAAATAAAGATCGACATGCAGTGCTATTGAAGCAAAAGAATTGTAGAAATTGCTGGATTCTGAGAAACCAGTCTTAGATAGATGGGTGGCTCGGCTTACTTGTTAGCCGAGTTTCATATAGTCTCACGAAGACAATTTAAGAGACTTGGGCAATAAATAGCCCAAGCCACCCGTCATTAGAAATGTAGGAATTGCAGAATTTTGATAAACCGGTCATAGATGGGAGAAAAAATGCGGATTCTAATAGTCTTGCTCGTTCTGTTCGTGTGTACATGCAGTTCATTTGCAACAATTATCAATGTCCCGGATGACTTTGAAACGATCCAGGCTGCGATTGACACATCTCAAAGCGGAGACACAGTCCTTGTCAGCTCCGGAACTTATCTCGAAAACATCAATTTCAATGGTAAAAATATCACTGTTGCCAGCCATTTCCTGACTACCGGGGATGAATCCTATCTTGTAAATACCATCATTGACGGCGATTCCATTGGCGCTGTTGTAACTTTTGAGAATGAAGAAAACGAAAATGCTATACTAATCGGATTTGCTGTCCGTAATGGTTATTCCGAAACGAGTGGAGGAGGAATTGAATGTCGCTATTCAAGCCCAACAATATCAGATTGTTTAATACTGAATAATTATACCTTGATTTGGGGAGGAGGAATCAGTTTTGACGTAAATTCGAACGGGATTATCAGAAACTGTGAGATATATCTTAATAGCGCCGGACCTGGAGGAGGGGGAATCGATATTGGCGCTGATTGTAATCCTGTAATCAGTGATTGTTATATACATCATAACGAAGCCCGTTTCGGCAGTGGAGGTGGTATGATCATCTACACGGAGTCTCATCCACTTATTGAAAATTGCGTCTTCTACGAAAATACTGCTGAAAGGGAGGGTGGAGCGATCTGGATTGGTATCTACAGTAATCCTATAATCAGCAATTGCCAATTTCTTGATAATATGGTTGGATATCACGGTGGGGCTATAGCAGTCTATGATAATTGCATGCCTTTAATTACAGGTTGTCTTTTTGAGGATAATGAAACCGAAGATTATGGTATCGGTGACGCAATTGCCATGTTTGAAAGTTCGATCTGCCTGATCAGGAATTGCACTTTTGACTGGGAAGAAGAAAATGATACCTTGATTTTCCTGTCATCTTCCAATGCCAGCATAATTAATTCCAGTCTTTACGGTCAGGAGACTCTTGTGATCGCATTCGGTCCTGATGAGACTGAGAACAGTATCCTGGTCGCATATTCGGATGTGTCAGGCGGCGAAGAATCTATTGAAACCAACGATAACGGTTCGGTGTACTGGGAAGATCGCAATATTGACGCTGATCCTATGTATGTGGATCTCGATGATGGTGACTATAACCTTCGTCAAAATTCTCCATGCATTGACGCCGGAACTGCATTTTTTGTCTGGCAAGGCGATACGTTGATAAATCTTTCCGATGATGAATACAACGGTGAAGCGCCGGATATCGGAGCCTACGAATCAAACTATCAGCTTGTCAAAAACAAATCCGCCTCACTGCCAGAGAAATTCATGCTTTCTCAGAATTATCCCAATCCTTTCAATTCAATTACAACCATTTCAATAGGGTTGCCAGCACCATCCGAATTAAACCTCAGTGTATATAACATAACAGGTCAAAAAATCGCCGTTCTTGCGCATGAACGCTTTTCAGCCGGTTACCATCAATTCACATTCAATGCCGATGGACTTTCTACCGGAATCTACTTCATCCATGCAAATGTGCCGGAGAAGATGGATGAGGTCAGAAGGATTGTTTATATGAAATGAGCAAATGTTTCATTGCTGAATGTTGTATATTTTCTATTAAAGGTCGGTTGTTCTCTTTTTCCCACATATATAGAAAACTGGGGAATAATCGGCAGCAGGGGGAGAAAAAAGTATACAGGGCGAGAATATCAGGCACTGCTTCTGTTGATCTTAGAAAGTGGAGGAACAAAAATGACTATCATAAAATCCTGTCTTTTATCTCTTGTTTTAACTGTTTTTATACCTGCCTTTATGTTTGCGCAAATCGAGTTCGAGGAACATACCATCGCCGGGAATTTTGACGGCGCTACCGGCGTTTACGCTATTGATCTGGATAGCGATGGAGACCTGGACGTGCTTGGCGCTTCTGAAATTGGTAATGATATCACATGGTGGGAGAACGACGGGGAACAGGATTTCACAGAGCATGTTATTAATGGCAATTTTATTGACGCGAAAGCTGTGTTCGCGATTGATGTTGATGGTGATGATGATATAGATATGCTTGGCGGTGGACAAACCGGTAACATTATCTCATGGTTTGAAAATGACGGCGATGAGGATTTTGATCAGCATGACCTATCCACAACTTTTACCGGCTGCCGCTATGTACATGCCGCTGATTTGGATAGCGATGATGATATTGATATTCTCGGCGCGGCACGGAGTCATAACGTCGTTTACTGGTGGGAAAACGATGGAGACGAGGATTTTATACAGCGCACGATTTCGGATTTCTCTCTTGGCGCTTACTGTGTTTATGCAGAAGATATTGATGATGATGACGATGTGGATGCGCTGGTGGTTGCATTGAATTCGAGTCGTATATCATGGTTTGAAAATGACGGCGAGGAAGTCTTTACGGAGCGTATTATCACCAGTTCATTTGACGGCGCGGTTCAAGCTGTTGCTGCCGACCTGGATCTGGACGGAGATATTGATGTACTGGGAGCGGCGTTTGGGGATAGTACGATTGCCTGGTGGGAAAACGATGGGAACGAAAACTTCACCATGCATGTGATTATAGGTGATTTCGTCTCGGCACGGTATGCCTATCCTGTTGACTTTGACAATGACGGTGATATGGATATACTCGGCTGTGCGCATGACATCGACGCAGTCAGGTGGTTTGAAAATGACGGTGAGATGAATTTCGACGAGCATGTAATTTCAGAAGATTTTACCTGGTCGATAACCGTCATCGGCAGGGATGTGGACAGCGACGGAGATGTTGACGTACTGGTTGCTGACCACTGGGCTGACGAAATCGCCTGGTTTGAAAGCAATCTTGCGCCTGAAACCGAATTGAACGAACCTGATGATGAATCTGTCATTGAAGAGCTGCCACTTACCCTTGCATGGACGACGGAAAATGTCCCTGAACCGGGAGGTGATCTTTCCTACCAGGTTCAATGGTCAATGGATGAAGATTTTGAAGAATATGAATTTGCAGATACCGGAGACGATACCTTCCTTGTTCTTGAAGATCTTGAAAATTACTCGCAATACTGGTGGCGTGTACAGACAAGCGATGCAAATACCGGCATTATTGTTATGTCCCCACAGACGTGGAGTTTTGAAATTCTTATACCTCAAGCGCCGGATACCTTCACTCTGATCGAACCGGAGGAGGGCGCAGTGTTTGTGCTTCCGGATGTAACCCTGAGCTGGTCAACAGCCTACGATCCGGACCCCGATGATGAGGTTGTTTATGACGTTTATCTTTCAACTGATCGGGAACATCTGGACGATCCGCTTGAAACAAATATTACTGATACAACATTAATCCTTGAACTCTTTGACCAGGAGATTTACTACTGGACGATTCACGCGCGTGATACAAATACAGAGGGAATCTGGGCGGATGATACTTCCAGCTTTACTGTCGAACTTCCCGACCCACCTTCACATTTCTCACTGCTCGAACCGGAAAACGGCGATACCCTGACTGCGGATGAGTCGAACGAAGTCATGATGACCTGGCAGAATTCCGTTGATCCCGATTCCGGTGATGTGGTGGTTTATGAGCTATATCTAATGGCGATATTAGCTGACGATACGTTAGGACAAGTCAGTATCACAGATTTGGCAGATACAGTCTATACAGTTGACATTCCGGACGAATTTGGTTTGGAAACCTGGGCTGATTACCTGCTGGTTCATTGGTATGTAAAAGCGATATCCGGCAGGTATAACGTGGAGTGTGACGAACGTTTCACAATCAACATCGAGCCGAATGTGGCTGTGGAATCAAATCCTTCAACTACTATTCCACTTGAATACTCAATTGAATCTATGTATCCGAATCCGTTCAATTCAACTTTATCGATCACAATTGCATTACCGGCAGAATCGGAGCTGCAGATCAGCATCTTCAACATTATCGGTCAAAATGTCGCAGTATTTGCGAACGGAACATATCCAGCAGGTTTCCGGAGGTTTACATTCGACGGAATTGATCAACCAAGCGGTATCTATTTCATCCATGCAGAAGTACCGGGTAAGATCAATGACGTGAGGAAGGTTGTGCTTATCAGGTGATTGGTATAACTCTTGCATAATATGTAATTACATTCAACCTGGGCCCTTTTTCAATAGAAAAGTATGAATTTTGTTTCTCAAGAGGGAATATTATGCGCATTTTTATATTAGTGTTGCTTCTTCTTCCAGTGATTTCCCCAGCACAGGACAGTCTCTTCACCTATGTCGCTAAAGTGGATACAGGGGCGGATGAGTTCCATGCAATTGAAATACATGACGGAATAGCATATGTGGCAAGTGGGATTACCGGATTAAGAGTGCTCGATTTGACTGATCCGGTTGAACCTGTTGAAATAGGGTGCCTGGAAACCGATGGTCAGGCTATAGACCTTGAGATCGTTGGTGATTACGTTTACCTGGCAGATGGTCGGGCAGGATTTAAAATAATTGATATCTCTTCACCGGAAGAACCCCAATTGGAATCCTCATTTACAGAGATTGACACCCGTAACAGAAAAGTAATAGAAAATGTTAAAGTCTCGGATAATATTGCTTTCCTAGAATATACTTATGATGATGATGGATGGGATACTATGCTGGTTATTGATGTCACAGATCCGGCCGAACCCGAACTAATAAGCTACATAGTGGATTTTCTTCATATTAGATGTTATGAAGCGGTTGATAGTTTCCTCTATATAATTAGCGGATCTTATCTAAATATTTTAGATGTCTCCGATCCTGAAGATCCTGAAATAGCTATTACGATTGAATTAGAGGGGTCATCTTACTCCATTCTTGTAGAAGATTCGCTTTTATTTATAAGTATTTACGATTTTACGAATCGTAGTTCTTTCCTTATTATTTACGATGTTACTGATCCCTATAACCCTGAATTGCTCAATGAATATGAGACTATATTTACTCCAAGCGTAATGAGAAAAGAGGATAACTACCTCTATGTGATGAGTTATGGGAGTGGCGGGATATTAATTATCGATATCAGCGACCCCTCGGCACCACAAGAAGTGACGATGTGGTTCCATGAGAATATGGATTTTTTTGCTAACAAAGATATGGCTATTAGTGATGACTACGTTTACATAACGAATGAGAGACGGGCTGGGTTGATGGTGATCGATGTTTCAGATCCCGAAGAACCCTTGTGTGGTGGAATATATAAACAGGGATTTGTACGTCGCGTCACGCTTAAGGATGATCTCGCATTCATTGCAGCGGGAACACTGGGGATGCTTATCTATGATATCGAAAATCTTGAGGAACCGTCTTTAATTGGCGTTTATGATTCTCCTGGCGAGGTAAAAGAGGTATTTGTATTGGAAAATTATGCATATATCGCGGATGGTGATAGTGATTTACGGGTGGTTGATGTGTCTGATCCTGAAGCGCTTTTCGAAGTAGGATTCCTCGATACTCCCGGCTACTCCTGGGATGTTCTCGTTCGAAATGAGGTTGCTTACCTGGCTGACTCAGGAGGTGGAGTCAGGTTTATCGATGTGAGTTCTCCTGAAGCCCCTGAAGAAATTGCGGTCTATGAGCCTGCTGATCTCGCGAAAGAACTGATTCTGGATGGCGATACACTCTATGTTGGCTGCTCATATAATGACAGTCATATACTTGATATTTCTGATGTAGAAAATGTTGAAGAAATTTCTCGGATCGACAGTTATTCCGCGTTTAGTATAGAAAAATATGGGAATTACTTAACTACAGGAAGTGGTACAAGAACAACGTTTTATGATATCACAGATATCACAAATCCCATTGAATTCTGTAGTTATATTACAGGAAGCGGGAATGGTTTAGTAGCCACACATGATTACGTTTTTGCTGCTATTATGTGGGAACAAACATGGTATAAAGGCGGAACTGTTAAAGCGTTTGGATTATGCGATACAGTGGTTGCGGAACCACGTGCAAGAGCTTGGTTCTTTTCCGAAAATGGACTGCCAATCGGAGTCACAAGCCGTGGGCATTACCTGTTTGTTGCCAATGCATTCAATTTTCTTATCCTCAGGAATCACCTTTGGACTGTCCAGGCTGATTTCGCCTTGGCTGAACCAGAAAACAATTCTATAATTCAATATGAAACAGCATCAGATTTAATACTTACATGGAACAGTTCCTTTGACCCGGATTCAACAGATGCCGTTGAGTATAATATTCATATCATGTCCAGTGATTCTCTAAGCGAATCTATACTGGTATATAGAGAGATAGAGGACACATCTATCACGTTGGATCTCCTCGATTCCCTGGATTTGTTGGATATGGAAGACACTCTTGGATTTACATGGTGGGTTGAATCTATCACTGAATTCGATACCATAGAATGCGAAGAACGTTTTTCACTCCTTGTCGAACCTGAAGACGGCGTGAAGTCGAACGAAGAAATCGAACTTCCCGAAAGGTATGAAATCACCGCTTTATACCCGAATCCATTTAATTCGCAATTGACGATAAAGGTTTCGTTGCCAATAGCATCCACTCTACAGATCAGGGTATATAATATCTTGGGCGAGGAAGTAGCTATACTATCCAATGGGTCACAGAATGCTGGAATTAAGAGCTTCGTGCTTGAGGATGGTTCTTTATCGAGTGGAATTTATTTTGTTCAGGCGATTGTACCCGGTGAACTAAACGAGATTCGAAAAGTTGTGTTGATGAAATAAAGAAAATTTCAATCTCACATGCATATCATTTTCCAGGTATCCAAAAATGTTCTATGAATATTTTGCATGGTGCTAATTCCAGCGATAAGAATCATCGCTCGATTAAAAAACATTAAACTGTTATAATATATCAGACAGCAAGTGACTACTTAGAAACCCTGTTTATGGCGTCAGATTTGCGCTATAAACAGGGTTAACAATTTTACTCTCCTTTGTATTTGACAGGGAGTGATAACGATTCTTTCAAAAAATATTAATATATCAGTTTGACATAATGTTGAACCATTATATATTGTTGATTTAAATTACTGATTTATTACATATTGAAATGTATTTTCATCAAGTACTACTTCCGCAAAGATTTGAGGTAATTATGTTTAAAAAAGTAACAGTTTTCACTATAATCCTGGTTTTATCTATTGCTATAACCATCCCGTCATTTGCAGAACAGAACCGAATATCTTCTCCCCTGCTTGAAAAGATGACCGATATCGAGAATGGCGAATTGCTTCCTGTGGTCGTTTTGATGAGTGAACGCCCTGATATTAATGTGTTACGCGACCTGGTAAAGAACCTGCCGCGAAAGGAACGTGCAAAAGTTGTCCTTGATGAAATCGTGAGCCTGGCGGAAGAGACGCAGTACGAGTTATTGGAATACCTGGAATTTGAATCGGATCGTGGTTCCGTGCAGGATATTCACTCATTACGCACCATCAACGGAATAGCGATAAAAGCTGCGGCGAATGTTATCCATAATATCTCACGAAGGGACGATATTGACAGGGTCATTTATGATCCTCCGAGGAATGTATTTTTTGATGAAATGGGAACGCAAGCCGGGAATGAATTGGATGAACTCACCTGGGGAGTTGAACAGATTAACGCGGAAGCAGTGTGGGAAGCCGGTTACACGGGTGAGGGAGTTCTGGTAGCTGTTCTCGATACAGGTGTTAACTATAACCATCCTGACCTTGAAGATCATCTTTGGGACGGCGGCGATGATTATCCGAACCATGGGTACGATTTCGGAACTGACGATAACGATCCCCTGGATACATATGGTCATGGGACACATGTTGCCGGAACGGTATGTGGAGATGGGGAAAACGGCACAGAAACAGGTGTGGCTCCAGATGCAACACTGATGTGCGTCAAAGTTGGTTATGGAACAGGTCAGGAAGATCAGGCGTCCGTTTGGGAAGCGCATGAATTTTGCATTGAGCAGGAAGTGGATATCACGACAATGTCGATGGGTTGGATGCCTGCCTGGGATCCGGACAGGACGGCATGGCGTGAGACCTACGATGTACTTGACGCTGCCGGGATAGTAAACTTTGTCGCTGCAGGAAACGAGAGAGGTATTCTACCTCCCAATTCATGCCGAACACCCGGAAACGTTCCTTCTCCCTGGGAACATCCTGATGAAGAAGGCGAAGGCGAAAGAGGTGGTGTAATAAGTGTAGGCGCGACGGATAGCGAGGATAATTTCGCCACTTTTTCAAGCCGCGGTCCCTGTGAGTGGGAAGATGTGGATGATTATAACGATTGGCCCCTTGGCGATGATGATCCCGGTTTACTTCGCCCCGATATTGCTGCCCCCGGTGTGGACGTTGTATCAACCAGTATGGCTTTGGGTTACACTTCCATGAGTGGAACGTCAATGGCAACTCCTCATATGGCAGGAGTAGCATGCCTAATGCTTTCAAAAAATCCTGAATTGTTACCGGAAGAGATAGATGAGCTTTTACAAGAGACTGCTTTGGATCTTGGGGACGATGGTAAGGATAACGATTACGGAGCAGGCAGGGTTCGAGCTGACGTCGTAGTCGAGAATGTGGATGAACCCGGAGAACCTGATGCAACTGTCAGTGGTGTTATTACTAATGCATTCACTGAAGATCCGGTTGAAAACGCTGTGATCCGTATAGGCGGCGCAAGAGATACTACAGATATTGACGGGAATTACGAACTTATTGATGTCCATTCCGGTGAACGTACAATTCGTATCCAGCGTGAGCACTATTATTCTTATAGGGAAGATGTTGTTATCGAGAGTGGCGATAATGAGTTTGATATTGAGATTACCCCACTGGCGATATTAAGTGGGATCATAAATGATTCGGAAACGGAAGTCCCCCTTGAAGGTGCAATTATTAGTTGGGGATCACATATTGATACGACTGATGTAGATGGCAATTATTCGTTGATCGATATCCGTGCAGACACAAATACGCTTTTTATTGAGTTGGAAGGTTATTTCGATTACACAGATACGGTTTTTGTGATTGAAGACGGGGATAGTGAGGCAGATTTTGCTATTGATATTCTTTCAGCTCCACTTACGGGGATTGTTACTGATGAATTTACTGAGGAATTTGTCTCAGGCGCAAATATAGAATGTTTTGATTCGGAAACAGGCGAATTATATCGTGAAATTCTCACAGATGATCTGGGCTATTATGAAGCTCCTGCTCTCCATGACCTGGTGATTTACCGGTTAGTTGTCACAAGAGAAGGTTACGCTCCCTCCGACACAGAAAATGTTTTGATTCGATGGAATCGTGAAAACGTACATGATGTTGAAATAACTCCCATATACGAACGATCCATTGAAGCTCTACAGACAACCCAGGCTCTCGGAACATGGATTACTACCACCGGCATAGTTACTCAAGGAACAAATGTTACCGATGTAGAACACACAAATTTCTATATTCAGGATGGGGAGTTCGGTATACAGGTCTGGGATGAAGATCCCTGGGATATTGAGGACAATATAATCCGTGGAGACGAGGTAATTATCACCGGATATCTTGTGGAGGAAGAGGAAATTACCCGGATTACCAACTTTGATTATGAGCTGGTCAGTACAAGAAACCCGCTACCTCCGCCCCTTGAGGGCTCAACTTTTGAGATTTCACGGGATGGTGAAATGGAAGGTAGTTGGGCGCAAATCTGCGGTCAGATTAATCGCACACCTCCAAACCACGGTAGTTATTCTTTAACAGTTGATGACGGTTCAGGACAATGTTACGTTTCTATCAGGGAACCGGCATCTTTGGATCTTTCTGATTTTGAAATTTATGACTGGGGAGTTTTCACCGGTATTATCGAAATGACGAGACAGGGTGTTCGAATCATTCCCAATATGCAGCAAGACATTGAACTTGTTGAAATAAACTCGCCAACCGACCTTACCGCAGAAACTGCTGAGCAAGTTGACCCTGTTGGATTAGAGGTTATCCTGACCTGGAATCATGAAAACAATCTTGATGAATTCCGTAATTATAGTATTTTCCGTGACGGAGAATATATCGACCAGAGCCGGGATACAACCTGGTCCGAGGTACTGGAAGAACCCGATGACTGGGGTGAATATAGTTGGACGTATTATGTAACTGCGGTTTATTATGAGGGTGAATCAGAAATATCAAACGAGGTTGAGGTTAGCTGGGATTACAATTTTGTTTATAAGGATCCATTCGCAGGAATTCCAACGGAGTGGTCGTTAGCTGCGGTTTACCCAAATCCGTTCAATCCTGTGGTCAGCGTGGTCGTAGGTTTACCCGAGATAGGTAAGTTGGCGGTGCGAGTGTTTAATATTAATGGACGGGAATACGCTGAAATTGCACATGATAATTTCAGTGCAGGATATCATGAATTCAGTTTCAATGCTGAACAACTATCAAGCGGTATTTATTTCATTCATGCCAGTGTGCCCGGAAAATTGGATGAAATTCGCAAAGTTGTACTTCTCAAGTGAGAAAAAAGAACCTGATTAACTGCAATCGGTAAAAATTATTCGTAAATTGTAGGTTTGTGATTTATTTGGAAAAGTAGAAAATACTTTTCGGATGGCTATAAAGTTGTACTCCTGATAATTTGGCTCGAATTTTGCCAAACTCATAGTGACAATCACAATTGGTCATATTTAATACGTAATCGTGAATCAATTTGTTGATGCATGCATATTTTGCATAATATTAGAAGTGTTGCTGGTCATGTTTATTCGCGATCAGGTATCATGAGAGCACGAAGAAGCATATTTGAATATTATTTTTGGTCTCTCTGGTAAAAGTATCAATCCAATGTTTTACACAAAAATGTTTATTAGTTTGCATGATTTTGTTTCACACAGATAGTTAGTCATTTAATCTATTTTAAGTTTAAAGAGAAAAGCACGGAGGACGTTTCAATGACTCGTTGGGTATTTGTTCTTACTATATTGTTAGCATTGACCATGCAGGTTTTTGCAGCACAGGTTGAGAGAGCGGCTGATCGTGATATGCCGATGAAAGTTTCCAGAATTGTGAAAACTCCCACGAAGATAAGCATGACGCTTAATCTCGAGGAACCGGAGTGGGTACAGGCAGGGAATGAATTGGACGATGCTGTTATCGCTCAATACGGTCCTATGGCGGGTCATATCGAAGCGGAAGGATTCCCCGTTGTTCCGGTCACAAGCCGGATGTTTCGCATTCCTCCAAGAAGCGGAGTAAGAGTTGATGTTATCAGCTCCGAGTACGAAACCTATACCGATATAGAATATGCCGCATTTTTCGGCGGCGACAAACCTGAAGATTACAGACCATCCGCCAAGGGTGAAGATACTTGGTATCCCGGTACTCTGGCAGAGGTTACTGATCCAGTCATCTTTCATGATTTCAGAACCTGCAACCTTGCAACCTACCCGGTACAGGTGAACACAGCACGTAAAGAAGTCCGCGTTTACAGCAATATTGCAGTTGATGTCAGTTTTGAAGGAATTGATAGAAAGTCTGCTCTTGACGACTGGCCCACCAGGGTTAGCGAAACCTTCCTTCCCTGGTACCGTGAATTCCTCGATTGGAATGATAACGAATTAGACGAATACGAAGTATATCGTGGCGGTGTGCAGGTCGTCATGCGTGACGATAACCAATTGCTGGGTGCAATGCAGCCCTGGATTGAATGGAAGCGTCAAAAAGGCTGGGAGGTCGAACTACTGACCGATGATGATTGTGCCTGGAGCACTACTGGTATCCGGGGTGAATTGCGTGACAGGTATGAAGACGAAATATTCGATTATGTTGTGATAATCGGAGATATTAATGGACTGTTTTCAACACCCAGCAGTGGTACCAACGATTATTATTATTGCACTATGAATAATGATGACATATACCAGGACGTAGTACTTGGACGTATCAGCGTTCAGGATATGGAAGATATAAGAAATTATGTAAACAAGGTTATTCTATACGAACGCGATCCTTACATGGATGAAACGGACTGGTATCTTCAAGGCGCTGGATTGGCTGTATGGGATTATGCCGGCACCTCCGGAATTCAAACATGTGAATATGCGAAGCTCGAAGCTTTAAGAATCGGTTATGAGGAATTTGGCATTTCTGTTCACCGAACCTCAAACACGACTGCAACAATCCAACGAATGAACGCTGGAATAAGCTTCTACGCCCACAGGGGAGGAATAAGCACTGGAATTCCAGTAAATAGTATTCGAGCATTGACAAATAACCGAATGTTGTTCCCTGCCCCGGAATACACCTGTGGAACCGGAACCTGGGCAGCCACTGAATGTATTTCGGAAGCCTGGATGCGTGCAGGCACTTTCAATAGTCCAAAAGGCGCTATTGGTGGTTTCGGTTTAAATACAAACTCAACACATTGTTCTTTCAACAATGGACTGGCGGTCGGTGGCAGCTATGCAGCCCTCAACCTGCGTCATCCTGCCCTTGGAATGATGCTTTGGGGAGGTCAACAATTCCTCTGGAATGCTTTCCATCCCGATTGGTGTACAGGTGGATATACTTTCCAGAATTTCGCCAACCAGGCTAACCTGATGGGTGATCCTACCTGCTGGATCTGGACAGCTATTCCTGAATCATTATCAGTTGATGCTGCTGAAACTATACAAATTGGCAGAAACAGCTATACTGTAGAAGTTCTTGATTCAGATGAAGACCCTGTAGCAGGAGCATGGGTAACATTGTACAAGGTAGATGATGACGAAGAGATCATTGCCCGGGGAACCTCTGATGAAAATGGTGTCGCTATCCTGAATGCTCCTTTCCGGTATGAAGGTGAGGCAATGCTCACAGTAACCGCTCAAAACTGTATTCCGAATCGAACTGTAATCGAAGTGACAGTACCAAACGCCCGTATTGGTTATGAAGAGATAACATTCCAGGATGACGGCAACAATGGCACTGACGGAAATGACAACGGCATTCCCGAGGCTGGTGAAACCGTTGGGTTGGTTATTAATGCTCACAATTTCGGGGGTAATAACCAGACGAACATAACTATCACCGCAGATACTGAAGATGAATGGGTTGAATCGCTGGATGGCGAAGTTACGGTTGACGCCATAAATGCCGGTGGTGAAGAGGAGGGTGAGGGTTTAATTCTTGTTGAAATCTCACCTGAAGCTCAGCATGACTGGATTTTACGGTTCGACCTTGAGTTTGACACCGATGCAGGAAATTATTC
>Ga0075120_10000505_pt1 | contig 32227 bp, 25 predicted proteins | sample AntAceMetag02UKL_FD_69792 | JGI IMG/M metagenome (GOLD analysis project Ga0075120, IMG submission 69792) | Saline lake microbial communities from Ace Lake, Antarctica - Antarctic Ace Lake Metagenome 02UKL | ecosystem: Environmental > Aquatic > Non-marine Saline and Alkaline > Saline | place...
AGTGTTAGTTTCTCGTTTAGCTGGACCACCACATTTTGGGCAAGTTGTATTTACCCATTCAGAAATATTTGCTAACGGTGATTCACCTGTACCAGTTGGTTCATAATTTTTTACTTCAGGAAGTTTTACTGGCAAATCTTTCTCTGGCACACCAACTGCTCCGCATTTTTCACAGTGAATAATCGGAATTGGTTCTCCCCAATACCTTTGACGAGAAAACACCCAATCTTGCAAACGATAATTAATTGCTTTCTTACCAACCTTTTTCTTTTCTAGCCATTCATTCATTTTTGTAATTGCTTCTTTAATCCCGAGTCCGTTTAAAAACCCCGAATTTATCAATTTGCCATTACCAATATGACAATGTTTACCTTCTTTTACTTCTTCTAGAAATCTTTTAATACCTTCTTTTATTGTTTCATTTTTTGGATCATAAGAAACAACTGTACTTCCTCTTAACTGACTTTTACCAGTTTTTTCATCCTCAATAAAATAATTTGAAAAATTTTCTATTTTTTCGGGATATATTACGCAAATTATGGGTAACTTATATTTTTTAGCAAACTCCCAATCTCTTTCATCATGAGCTGGCACAGCCATAATGGCTCCCGTGCCATAACCAGCTAAGACATAATCTGCCACAAAAATTGGTATTTCTTGATTATTAACTGGATTGATGGCTGTTAATCCTTCAATTTTCACGCCAGTCTTATTTTTAGCTAAATCGGTCCGCTCTAAATCAGATTTATTTCCAGCTTGCTTAATATATTTTTCAACTTCTTTATAATTCTTTATGCTTGACTCATGATTTTTAATTAACTCATGCTCTGGCGCCACCACCATGTAAGTACAACCGAACAAAGTATCTGGTCGAGTAGTAAACACTTCTAAATTATAATTGTCATCCCGGAGCTCCGATGAATCGGAGCGATAGGATCTCGAGATTCTATCACTTCGCTCATTTTGATTCGCTTGTTCCAGAATGACAGAAAATTTCACACTTGCTCCTTCTGATCTCCCAATCCAATTCTTTTGCATTTCTTTTATAGACTCCTCCCAGTCTGGCAATTTCTCTAAATCATTAAGTAATCTATCAGCATAATCCGTAATCCTCAAAACCCATTGTCTCATTGGCTTTCTTTCTATCTCTGTTCCACAACGTTCGCAACGACCACCCTCTAAATCTTCGTTAGCCAAACCAGTTTTACATGACGGACACCAGTTTATAGGTTCATAGGATTCATAAGCCAATCCTTTTTTAAACATTTGCAAAAATATCCATTGTGTCCATTTGTAATATTCTGGATCAGTTGTATTGATTTCTCTTTCCCAATCATAAGTAAAACCTAGCTTTTCCAATTGGGCTTTGAATGTTGCCACGTTTTTATTAGTTGTTTCTCGAGGATGTGTTTTATTTTCTAAAGCATAATTCTCTGCTGGTAAACCAAAAGCATCCCAACCCATTGGATGAAGAACGTTGTATCCTTGCATCATTTTCATTCGAGAAAAAATATCGGTCGCAATATAACCTTTTGGATGACCGACATGTAGACCTACTCCTGAAGGATATGGAAACATGTCTAAAATATAATATTTTGGCTTCTTTTTATCTTCACTCGTCTGATATGATTTATCTTTATCCCATTTCTCCTGCCATTTTTCTTCTATTTTTTTGTGATTATATTTTTCCATTATATTGTTTAAGCTCTCTTTATCTTTCTATTATTTAATTTTTTTCTAGCAACCTCTTGCATGTCTTCGTCTTTATCATACTCGTCCAAAATCTCTGCCCCTATTATCTCTTCTAGTACATCTTCAATCGTCACTATACCAGAAACACCACCGTATTCATCTAATACTAAAAATAAATGATGTCGACTTTTTTTGAAAGCGTCTAGTAATTCATCTAATGGTTTATTATAATCCGTAAAAATGATATCTTTTCTAGCTATCTCGCCAGCTGTTTTATTTTTACAATTAACGGCTGGTAAATCCTTAACATACAATATGCCAATAGTATTATCTAATTTTTTTTCATAAACAGGAATTCTTGAATGACCAGTTCTACAAATCTTCATAATAGTTTTATCATTTAATTTTTCCTCACTTGATAATGAAAAAACTGTTGTTCTTGGAGTCAAAATATCTTGAACAGTCTTGTCTGAAAAAGAAAGTGCGCCTTTAACTATCCTCTCTTCTTCTTTGTCAACTTCACTTTCTTTTAGATGTTCGTGATCTTCAATTATTTTCATTAATTCATGTTTTGAATAAACGGTTGGCATTTCATCACCCAAGGCCTTATCAAGAAGCCAAGCAAGTGGTTTACAAATTGGATATAGTATAAAAATAAATAATCTAACTAACCAAGCTATCTTTGAACCCAAGACTAAAGCATAGCGAGAAAAAGCTGCCTGTGGGATTATTTCGCCAAACACAACGATTAAACTAGTAGCTATTAAACCAGCCATAAATCCAGAAGCAATAGAACCTAAGAATATTGATAAAGTTGAATTAACAGCCACGTTACCAATCAAGAGCGTGCATAAAAGTAAATTGCCATTTTTACGCACTTGATAAACTTTAATCGCCTGAGCATCTTTCAGCTTTACCTTTCTTTGCAAGTCATCTTTATTTAAACTAAAAAAACCAAGAGTTAACCCGGAAAAAAGCGCTGATAATAAGACTAAGGCGACAACAATAAAATATGCCATAAATTTTTAAATATATTTTAAATATATTAGTAATTTTAGCTAAAATAAAATAAAAAATCAAGTTATTGTTTAATTTCTATGCCAACTGGACAATGATCAGAGCCTAATATTTTATCTAAAATAAAAGCTTTTTTTACATTTTTTACAATTTTATTTGAAACGCACAAGTAATCAATCCGCCAACCAATATTTCGCGCTCTAACATCAAAACGATAACTCCACCACGAATATTGTATTTTATCTTTATTAATATATCGATAAGTATCAATAAAATTATTCTTCAAAAAACCACTCATCCATTTTCTCTCTTCGTCTGTAAAACCAGGGTTACCAACATTGTCTTTTGGTCGGGCGAGATCAATATCTTGATGAGCTACATTAAAATCTCCACCAATAATAACTGGTTTTATCTTTTGTAATTTATTTAAATATTTAGTGATTGCCTGATTAAATTTTATTTTAAAACCTAAGCGAGTTAATTCATGATTGGCATGAGGAAAATACGTATTAATCAAAAAATATTTTTTAAATTCCAATGTTTGAATTCTGCCTTCACTATCAAATATTTTTTGCCTAATTCCATTACTTACATTAATTGGCTTAACGTTGAGATTATTTTTTATCAAAATAGCTGTTCCACTGTAGCCAGGTCTTTCAGCTGAGTTCCAATATTCAGTATAATTTAAAAAATCAAATTTTTCTTTCAAAATATCTTTGTCACTAATTTTTATTTCTTGCAACAATAATACATCTGGTTTTTCTTTTTTTAAAAAATACAAAAACCCTTTACGAATTACTGCTCTAATACCATTAATATTCCAAGATAAAATTTTCATATTATTTACCTTTTTTCTCTATCATTTTTCCCAGATTCTTAACACTTGCACCGCTAACTTTCATTATCGGTTTATTCTTTTTCTCTCGACGAGCACCTTTGGCTACAATTTTTTTCTCTAAACCCTCAATTTGTTTAGTCATTTGTTTCTTCATTGTGGCTGATGTTTAAAAATGTTATAATATTATCAATTATATCATAATTAATTTAATTTTTCAGGAAAGCATGTCAAAGTCGTGGTACAAAAAATGGTGGGGCATAATTATCGTTTTAATTTTGGCTTTATTTCTAACCCTTTTAGTCGCTTTATCTTTTTATTTCATAAATTTAGTCAAACAAGAAAAGGCAAAAATTGACGCTTCTAATGTAAATTTAACTGGTAATACTGTTGCCATAAATACTGATAACAATTATTGGCTTGGCTCTGCTAACCCTGAAGTTACCATTGTCGAATTTGTTGATTTTGCCTGTCCGTATTGTAAAAATTCCTATTCAAATATTAGAGAAATAAGCGTAAACTATAAAGATAAAGTAAAAATAATTTTTAAAGATTATCCTCTTTTTGAACAATCTCTTGACTTAGCTATGACTGCCCGTTGCGCTGGTGAACAAGGATTATTTCGGCTAATGCACGATAAGCTTTTTCAAAATCAAGGAGTAACAGAAACTGCAGATTTAATTGAACTTGCCAATCAAATTGGAGCTGATGTTGATAAATTTAGTTCTTGTTTAACACAAAAAAAATATTTAACACAAATTCAAAAAGATTTTTCTGCTGGAGAAAGCCTAGGTTTGACGGGTACCCCAATTTGGTTTATAAATGGTTATAAAGTTGAGGGTGATATCCCCCACGATACTTTTATACAAATTATAGAAGGTCTAATAAATTAATAATTCCTTGTCATTCCCGCGAATCCACCAACTGGCGGAGGGAATCTAGAGATTTACCATTTACCGATATTACAACTTTCTGGATCCCCGATCAAGTCGAGGATGACAAATAAAATTATGATCCAAATACGAATCCATGGGCGAGGCGGACAAGGCGTAGTTACTGCCGCTGAATTAATCGCTATCGCTGCCTTCAAGGACGGTCAGCAATCACAAGCTTTTCCATCTTTTGGTGTCGAAAGAACTGGCGCACCAGTCGAATCTTTTGTTAGAATTGATAATCAACCAATCAATACTCGTGAACATATTTATGAACCAGATATTTTGGTTATTCAAGATGCTTCTCTGCTTGATGCTATTGATGTGTCAACTGGTTGTTCAGAAAAAACTAAAGTGATAATCAACACAGCAAAAAAAACTAATCAATTAAAAATTAAACTACCCAAAGAAAATATTTTCGCTATTGATGCTACTACTATTGCTCTAGATATTATCGGTAAAAATATTGTTAATACCACCATACTAGGTGCTTTTGCCAAGATTACAAATCTAGTTAGCTTAGCGTCTTTAAAATTAGCTATCAAGGAAAAATTTAAAGACAAAGGTAATATCATTATTAATAAAAATATTAAAGCGATTGAACAAGCTTATAAAGTTTATGAAAAATAAAATAAATTTAAAAGTTTATCCAGCTTCTGCTCAAAAAAACAAAACTGGTGGTTGGCGGACTAATCGACCTGAATTTGATTTTGATAAATGCATTGGTTGTGGGACCTGTTCTCGACTCTGTCCAGAGGGTGCTATAAAAATGGAATTAACTAATGGAAAACTAAAACCCAAAGTTGATCTTAATTATTGCAAGGGTTGTGGTTTATGTGCGGAGGAATGTCCAGTCAAAGCTATTATTATGAAATTAGAAAAAAAGTAGGAATAATGCAAATATAAAATCAAAATAAAAAACTTGTCATTCCCGCGAAAGCGGGAATCCAGAATAATTTAAAAAATAGATTCCCGCTTTCGCGGGAATGACATAACATTATATGAAACAAATTTTAGAAGGTTCAAGAGCAATTGCTCTAACAATAAAAAACATAAAACCAAATGTAATATCCGCTTATCCAATCACTCCGCAAACTCATATCGTAGAAGACTTGGCAAAATTTAAAGCTGACGGTGAAGCCAACTATGAATATGTTCGCGCTGAATCAGAATTTGCTGCTGCTTCCATTGTCGCTGGTGCTAGTGCAACTGGAGTTCGTACTTATTCTGCCACTAGTTCACAAGGTTTACTTCTGATGGCTGAGGTAATTTTTAATATCGCTGGCATGCGTTTGCCAATTGTTTTAACTTGTGCTAATCGAGCCATATCAGCTCCAATTAGTATCTGGAATGATCATCAAGACGCCATGACTGTCCGAGACGCTGGCTGGATTATGCTATTTTCAGAAAATCATCAAGAAGCTGTTGACCAACATATTATGGCCTACAAACTTGCCGAGCAACTGAAATTACCAGTCATGGTTAATGTTGATGGTTTTATTTTAACTCATTCGTATGAACCAGTTTATATACCGACAGAAAAACAAATAAAAAAATATTTACCTAATTATAAACCAAAAACTAATGAATATTTAGACCCAAAGAACCCAATTACTATGGGTTATTTGGCTACACCAACGCATTACATGGATATTCGCCAAGATTTGCACGACAAATTAACGGATAGTCAAAAAACAATCAATAAGGAATACAATAACTTTCAAAAAATATTTAAAACCAAGAATTCAAATCATAACAATGGTTTAATAGAATATTCTGGTCCGAAAAATCCAAAAACAATTATTGTTGCCATGGGTTCGGTAGTTGGTACAATTAAAGATACAATTAAATCAGAAAAAAATGTTGGTGTATTAAAAATAAAATGTTATCGTCCATTCCCAGAAGAAGCCATTTTATCCGTCATTAATAAAGCAAAATATATCGCTGTATTAGACAAAGCTATCTCTCTGGGTAGCTCTGGACCATTGGGCATAGATATCATGGCAACTGCTCAAGGAAAAATTAAAGTAAAAATAAAAAATTACATTGTCGGTCTCGGTGGTCGTGATATCACAAAAAAAATGATTGAAAATATTATCACTGATGTTAAAAAAAATAAAGATAAATTAGAATTTATTGGATAAATTTGTAAATCTTCAATATACGTAAGTACTGTTAATTAATTAAAAATTCACGAAATAAAAAATCAAAGTAAAAATTTATTAGATATTATAATTTATAATTTAGAAATTTAAAAAACCTATGCACAACAAGTTGCCAAAAATTATAGCTGTATCCTTCCTACTTATTTTTGCTTTTCAATTAGTTGGATTAATTTGTATTATCAGCTCTCCTCAAACTGTTCAGGCGGCCCCAATACAATTTAAACCACAAGTTGGAATTGGTGATGATTTTAAAACAACCGGTACTTACGATGTCAGTAAAAAAGTTGGAGACAAATTACAGAGCACATTATTAAGCAAATACATCGTTGCAATTTATAAATATGCCATAGGCATTGTTGGCATATTAGCAGCTGTTGTTTTAATGTTTGGCGGAGTACTGTGGATTACGGCTGGCGGTAATAACGAGCGAATCAGTAGCGCTAAATCTTGGATAGCTGCTTCATTGTCTGGTCTAGTTTTGGCTCTCTGCTCTTACATGATTCTCTATACAGTTAACCCCAATCTGGTTGAGTTTAAACCAATAGAAACAACAGTAGTTAACAAAACAGTTGTCGGGTGTTGTAAAATAGATGAAAATAATGGAAAAAGTTATGTAACTAGGTCTGAATGTGATCGACTAGCTAAGGATGGTTGGGGAGGAGAAGGCACTCTTTGGGATTCAACAGCAAAAAAATGTGCCATAGAAGTTAAGGGTTGCTGCAAAAAATATAAGGTCGACAAGATAAGTCAATGTGTTCAAAAAGACACAGAAGCAGACTGCAAAGCATGGTCTCCATATGTAGTTTTTGATGCAAGAGCGTGTAGTGAAATTGAAGGATGCCCCAATAAATAATTTTTAAATTATGAGTTTATGCTTTATTTCACCAAATACGCTGAAAATAAATTCACTACATTAAACAAACATAAGGTTTATTTCACCCGTGAGCAAATAGAAGATGCTGTTAACGTGCCTGACCAGACTAGCAAAAAATCAATTTATCAAATATCACACAAAGAAAATATTGGTGTCATTTACACTAAAGAATCGGACACTGTAAAAATAATTACTTTTTACCCAATCAAAAATGTATAATGTATTTTGTATAAAGTATTATGGATAATAATAAAATTAAATCTTTTACTGATCTTAACGCATGGAAAGAGGGGCATAAATTAGTCATAGAAATCTACAGAATAACTAAAGATTTTCCTAAAGAAGAATTGTTCGGCTTAACTAACCAAATCAGAAGAGCTGCAGTTTCGATAACTTCAAATATCGCTGAAGGTTTTAGCAGACAATCACCGAAAGAAAAAATGCAATTTTATTATATTGCTCAAGGCTCATTAACTGAATTACAAAATCAATTATTAATTTCCTTAGATATTGGGTATGTTGATCAAAATAAATTTGATAAAATAGCAGAATTAACAGTTGTCGTTCATAAGTTAATTAACGGATTGATTAAATATTTAAGAAATAATACTTAATACATTATACTAAATACATAATACAAATATCATGGATTACGACATTGAAGCGGACATTTTGAGTTGGGAGATAACAGAAGATTCAATTGATCATGCAATTGAGCTTGGTAATTTTATTATTCATTTATCAAAAAATAAAAAACCAGTTTTAATTGAAATATTAAATGCTTCTAAATTCAAAGGTCAATTTAATAAAATAAAAAATATTGAAGATATAAAAAAAACTATTCCGGTATTAAATTAAAAAATAATAATTATAAATAGCATGCCAAAAAACAAAACAAAATCAATTAAACGACCTCTCTTTTCGCCTGGACATCGAGCTTGTGCTGGTTGCGGACAAGCCATTGCTGCTCGAACAGTTGCCGAAGCGCTTGGACCAAATGTTATTATATCTAACGCCACTGGCTGTCTTGAGGTTGTCTCAACGCCATATCCACAATCAGCCTGGGGAATGCCTTGGATTCATTCTCTGTTTGAAAATGCCTCAGCTGTTGCTTCTGGTATTTCAGCTGCTTTAAAACAACAAAAAAAAGAAAAACAAGTAAAGGTTGTTGTTCAAGGAGGTGATGGTGGAACTTTTGATATCGGCTTTGGTTTAATCAGCGGTATGTGGGAACGCGGTGAAAATATTTTATATGTTTGTTATGATAATGAAGCTTATATGAATACTGGCATGCAAGCTAGTACTGCCACTCCGTGGGGTGCTCACACCACCACCACACCATCAGGCAAAGGGAAAACTATTGATGCAATTGGCTCACATTTGAGGAAAAAAGATATGCTAGCGATTGCTCTAGCACATGGATTAAACTATGTTGCTCAAACTACAACTGGTTATCTGGCAGATATTACTGAAAAGGTAAAAAAAGCTATCAACACACCTGGCCCGTCTTACTTGCAAATATTAGTACCTTGTATTCCCGGCTGGAAGATTGAACCAAATCAAACAATTAAGGTCGCCAAATTAGCTGCTCAAACAGGTCACTACCCCGCTGTTGAATATATAAATGGCAATCTGTCTAAAAGTATTAAAACACCAAAAAATCAACCAAGAGTTGAGGAATACTTAAAATTACAAGGTCGTTTTAATCATCTTTTTAAAACCGAACGAGGGAAAAAACAAATAGAATACATTCAGGAATTGGCAGAAAATAATATAGTAAAATACAATCTAAAATAATTATTACTAAAAATATCAAAATATTTTCTGGATACCGGATCGTGGTCCGGTATGACAAAAAGTAACCAAAAAAGACGCCACAGTTTAAGCTGAGACGCCTTTTTTGTTCTATATATAAAAGAACAAATTATAATTATTCTATTCTTTACTAATCTTAAAACCAGTTCCAGCTGGAATCGGCCGTCCAATTATCACATTTTCTTTCAAGCCAATCAAATGATCAACTTTACCAGTCACTGCTGCTTCAATTAATACTCTAGCTGTTTCTTGAAATGAAGCTGAAGACAAAAAGCTGTCAGTTGTTAAAGAAGATTTAGTTATACCTAACAATAATAACTCGCCTTTGGCTGGTTTTTTGCCTGCTTTTTTTGCTTCTCTGTTAGTCTTCTCAAAAACAGCTTTCTCAATTATTTCACCTGATAATAAACCTGTATCGCCTTCATCTAATATGTGAATTCTAGAAAATATCTGTTTTGCAATTATTTCAATATGCTTATCATTCAGAGGCTGTCCTTGAGATGAATAAACGTATTGAATTTCCTTAATTATGTATTTCTGAGTTGCTAAACGACCACGCAATTTATATAATTGCTGAAGATCTAGACTGCCTTCTGTGAGCTGATCACCTACTTCAACCATGTCTCCATCCTTTACCCAAATATTAAAACTCTTTGGCACGATGAATTCTTTTACCTTTTCAGCTTCAGTTGTAATCTTGATGGATTTATCGTCTACTTTAACTTTTCCGCCTCGTTTAGCTTTAATAATTTTATCACCCAAACTGAGAAGTGCTGACCCTTTACTTATTTCTTCTTCGTTCTTAACTATAACTTTCATATCAACTTTATCACTCTTTTTTAAGCCAGCTTCTTTCATTATTTCATTAAAGGCATATTTATCTGTCTCTTCACCTGTATAATAAATCTTTAATATTTTTGTTTGCGTGCTAATGACTACCATGTCACCAAATTCACCTTCGATAGTTCTTTCAGCTGTTTCAATTTGTATTTTACCAGCAACGTCGGCAATAAAAGCTCGTTTTTTTGGAATACGCGCTTCAAAAATTTCTTCAACTCTTGGCAAACCCTGAGTAATATCGTCTTGTCCAGCTACACCGCCAGTATGAAAGGTTCTCATGGTTAATTGAGTACCAGGCTCACCAATTGATTGAGCCGCTATAGTACCAGCTGAAACACCCAGTTTAACTGCTTTATTATAAGCTAAATCATAACCATAGCATTTAGCACAAATACCTCTTTCTAATTTACAACTTAAAACTGATCTTGTTTTTGCTTCTTCAATGTCTTCTTTGCTTATCTTTTCAACTATTTCTTCAGTAACAAGTTCACCAACCTTAACTAAAACTTTTCCTTTAACATTTTTTAAATCATCTACTAAATATCTTCCGGTGATTCTCTTAATAACACTTGAACTCATTTCTTCGCTCTCTATTTTATTTATTACTAAACCTTCTTTATCTCCACAGTCTTCTTTTACTACAATTACGTCTTGAGCAACGTCTACTAAACGTCTAGTTAAATAACCAGCGTTAGAAGTTCTCAAAGCCGTATCAGATAAACCTTTTCTTACACCATGAGTAGCAATAAAATATTCCAAAACACTAAAACCTTTTTTAAAATTACATTTGATCGGTAATTCAATAATTTCACCGCTTGGAGAAGTAACCAATCCTTTCATACCTAGAACTTGGGTTAATTGTGCCCAACTTCCTCTAGCACCTGAATCAATCATGGAAAAAATAGATCCATCTCGAGGTAATTCTTTGCGACAAATTTCAGTTACCTTTTCTTTTGTATTTGTCCAAAGCTCAATAATCTTTCCGAAACGTTCACTCTTGGTTAATAAACCTTCTTCGTATTGTTCTTCAATTTTTTCTGCTTCTTTATTTGCTTTTTCAATTAATTCATCCTTTTCTTTAAAATCAACCAAATCGCCGATCCCCCAAGACAACCCACTCTGAGTAATATATTTAAAACTATTTGTTTTTATGTCGTCCAATAATTTTACAGTTGTATCTTCTCCGTATAAACGTAAACATTTTTTCACTATGTCTTTTACTTTATTTTTGCCGGCTACTTCGTTTACATATCTTAATTTATCTGGCAAAACTTCATTGAAAATTACCCGACCAACAGTTGTGTCCATTATTTCCTTACCAATTTTTACTTTTACCAACTGTCGTAAACCTATCTTTTTTATTGAATAAGCTAATTTTGCTTCTGTTTCAGAAGAAAAACATTTTAATTTATTTTCATCTTTTTCTGATTGAAGACCAGTCATATAATAAGCTCCCCAAACAATATCTTGGTTTGGCGCGACGACTGGATCTCCAGTAGCTGGCTTTAATAAATTATGGGTCGCTAGCATTATATCCCTTGCTTCAGCTACTGCCTCTTCAGTTAATGGTAAATGAACTGCCATTTGGTCACCGTCAAAGTCAGCATTAAAAGCAGTACAAACCAAAGGATGAATTTGCAAGGCCAGTCCTTCAATTAAAATTGGTCGAAAAGCTTGAATACCTAAACGATGCAAAGTTGGCGCTCGATTAAGCATAACATAAGATTTTTTTACAATTTCTTCCAATATATCCCAGACCTCCTCTTTGCCTGATTCAATATATCTTGAAGCACTACGAACATTATGAACAATTTCTTGTTTAATCAATTTACTAATAATAAATGGTTTGAATAATTCTAAGGCCATTCTTTTTGGTAATCCACATTCACCAAGTTTTAAACTTGGATTAACTACAATTACACTTCTACCAGAATAATCAATTCTTTTACCTAAAAGATTTTGTCTAAATCTACCTTGCTTACCTTTCAGTGAATCGGCCAAAGACTTCAACATACGTTTTTGTCCAGTTGATGCGACAACTGTTTTACCATGTCTAATTGAATTATCAATCAAAGCATCAACCGCTTCTTGAAGCATTCTTTTTTCATTTCGACAAATTACCTCTGGTGCATTCAGTTCAATTAACTGTCTTAAACGATTATTACGATTAATTATTCTTCGATATAAGTCATTTAAATCTGAAGTAGCAAATCTACCACCATCCAACGGAACCATTGGTCTTAAATCAGGTGGTATAACTGGAATAACTGTCATAACCATCCATGCTGGATTAATCTCAGTCGCTCTAAGATTTTTTAATAATTTTAATCGTCTAACTAATTTTTCTTTTTTAGAATCTATGCATACAGTTAATTCTTTTTCTAATGCACTAATAGTTTTATCCATATCAATATCTTCCAACAATTTTCTAATAGCTTCTGCACCGATGCCAGCAGTAAAGATATGTCCATACTTTAAACTCAAGTTTTGGTAAGCAGTCTCTGATATAACAGCCATTGGTTTTAATTCTTTCAGTTCTTTTTGTGCTTGATCAAGAGCTTGCTCTAATTTTTGTATTTTCTCATTTTTTACAGTCTCTAAAGAATCTATCTCTTGAGTAATAATTTCTCCAATTTCTGCCTCATCTTTTCCTTCATTTTTAAACTTACCTTTTTTGTTTTTTATTTCAGATGTTTGTTTGGTAAATTCTGATTCAATTGATTTTTTCTTTAATTTAAATTCTTGTTTTACTTGATCCAAAGTTGCCTGTCGTAAATCTTCATTAACTTCACTAATAATAAAACTAGCGAAATAAACAACTTTTTCCAACGCTTGCATTGTCATATCTAAAATTAAACCAATTTTAGAAGAAGTTCCTCGCAAAAACCAAATATGTGTTGTTGGTGCTTCTAATTTGATATGGCCCATTCTTTCACGTCTAACAGCGCTACGAGTTACCTCTACACCACATTTATCACAAATAATACCTTTATAACGTATCTTTTTATATTTACCACAATAACATTCCCAATCTTTTGACGGACCGAATATTTTCTCACAGAAAAGACCTTCTTTTTCCGGTTTTTGAGTACGATAGTTAATTGTCTCCGGACGAGTAATTTCTCCATGCGACCACGATAAAATTTCTTCTGGTGAAGCTAATTTTAATTTTATCGCGTCAAAATCTGTCGTTTTTATGGGATTAAGCATAATATTAGTAATTTTATATTTATAATTTTAATTAATTTATTCGTTTTTCATTCGAAGATTCTTCATTAGCTTCTGTTTTTTTGTCTTCTTCAGTAGAACTTTCAAAATCAACCACTTGATTATCTCTCATTAATTCGATATTCAAACCCAAACCTTTTAACTCTCTTAACAACACGTTAAAAGATTCTGGTACATTCATTTTTCTAATCGGCTCACCTTTGATAATCGCCTCATAGGCTTTACTTCGACCTGGAACGTCATCTGATTTAATAGTTAAAATCTCTTGAAGACAATGGGCTGCACCATAAGCTTCTAATGCCCAAACTTCCATCTCACCAAATCTTTGTCCACCAAACTGAGCTTTACCGCCTAAAGGTTGCTGAGTAATTAAAGAATAAGGACCAATTGAACGTTGGTGAACTTTATCTTCAACCATATGATTTAATTTCAACATATACTTTATACCAACCACCACTCGATTATCAAAAGGTTCACCAGTTCTTCCGCTATACAATTGTGCTTTACCATCTTCTGGCAAACCAGCTTTCTTCAATTCACCAACAATTTGCTCCTGTGTAATTCCATCTAATGGTGGGGTGGCTACTTTATAGCCTAAAGTTTTTGCCGCCCAACCCAAATGAGTTTCTAGAAGCTGTCCCAAATTCATTCTTGAAACAACGCCTAACGGTGACAAAATTATATCAATTGGAGTACCATCTTCCATGTATGGCATATCTTCTGCTGGTACAATTCTTGAAGTAACACCTTTATTACCATGACGACCAGCCATTTTATCGCCAACTTGAATTTTTCTCAGATTAGCTACCGTTATTTGAATTGATTGAATCACTCCGGCTGATAATTTATCTCCATCTTCTCGAGAAAAAATCTTTATATCAACAACCTTGCCATGCTCACCATGCTCCAGATACAAAGAAGAGTCTCTAACGTCTTTAGCCTTATCACCAAAAATTGCTCTTAATAATTTTTCTTCAGCTGATAATTCTGTCTCACCTTTTGGTGTTATTTTACCAACAAGTATGTCACCACTTGACACTTGAGCACCGATTCTGACAATACCTCTTTCATCTAAGTCTTTTAATTTTTCTTCACTAATATTTGGTATATCGTTAGTGATAACTTCTGAGCCTAATTTTGTATCTCGAACATCAAGTGTATAATTTTCAATATGTATAGATGAATAAATATCTTCTTTAACTAAACGTTCTGAAATAATAATCGCATCTTCATAGTTATAACCTTCCCAAGACATAAAGGCGACGAGTACATTACGTCCCAAAGCTAACTCTCCTTTGTCAACTGCTGAACTATCCGTTAAAACCTGACCTTTCTTTATTTTGTCTCCCTTGTTAACAATTGGTCTTTGATTAATGCAAGTTGAAGCGTTGGATCGTAGATATTTACTCAAAGTATATTCTTTTACTTTACCCTCTTTGTTTTTTATACTAATATTTAAACCATCCATTTTAGAAACTTCTCCGTCCTCTTTGGCTATAATCACATGGCCTGAGTCTTGAGCGGCTCGAGCTTCAATACCAGTACCAACAACTGGTGATTCAGCAGTAATCAATGGTACAGCTTGACGTTGCATGTTTGTTCCCATCAAAGCTCTAATACCATCATCATGTTCTAAAAAAGGAATCAAAGATGTAGCAACAGAAACAATTTGATTAGCTGACACACCAATTAAATCAATGTCGGATACTTCTTCCATGGAAGGCTCCCCGTATTTTCTGACTTCAGTTTTATCTACCAAAAAATAACCATTATCATCGGTTGGCGTAGTGGAAGCGGTTGATATATATTTTTCTTCTTCAAAAGCATCTAAATATAATATTTCGTCAGTCACAACAGGTTTAATTGGAATAGTTGAGTTTCCTCTCCTTTCTTTTATTTCTTTAGCTAATTTCTTATCAATCATTGTTCCAGCTAAAGCAATTTTTTTACCTTGTTCTCCGTCAGTTTTTATTTCATAAATATCCTCTCGCAAAATTTTACCCTCAGCAATTTCAGGCTTATTTTCAATATCATGTAAAACTCGACGATAAGGTGCTTCGATAAAACCATAGCTATTTAATCGGGCATAACTAGCCAAGTGACCGACTAAACCAATATTCGGACCTTCAGGTGTAGCAATTGGACAGATACGACTATAGTGAGTTGAATGTACGTCACGAACTTCAAAACCAGCTCGTTCTCTAGTTAAACCACCAGGTCCCATAGCTGATAATCTTCGTTTATGTTCAAGTTCAGCCAATGGATTAGTTTGATCCATAAACTGAGATAATTGTGAAGACATAAAAAATTCTTTAACAACACTAATAACTGGTCGGGCATTCACAAGTTTGTTTGGTGTTAAAGTATCAACTTCCATAATACTCATCCTGTCTCTGATAATTCTTTCCATACGTGCTAAACCAACTCTAAATTTATTCTGAATTAATTCACCAATAGCTCTAACACGACGATTGCCTAAGTGATCGATATCATCATCTACTTCTTGTGTTATGTTCTTTTTAATTACTTCTTTAATAATGGTAATTAAATCTTCTCGACGTAAAACTCTATTTTCTTTTGTATTAGGTATATCAAAACCAAATCTTTTATTAAGTTTATAGCGACCAACTCGATCAAAGTCATAACGATCAAATCTGAAAAACATTGCATGAATCAATTGTCGGGCATTATCAGTAGTAGCTAAATCACCGGGACGAATTCTTTTGTAAACTTCCTTCAATCCCTCAGCTTCATTCTTTGCTACATCTTTAGCAATAGTTGCTTCAATATAATCAATCTCTTTGGAAGTTTGAATATCTCCATTTTCGTTATTAATCGCTTCATCGCCACCAGAAAATAATGCTTTTATTTCTTCATCACTAGAATAACCAAAAACACGCAATAATGAAGTAATCGCTACTTTTCTTTTTCGATCAATCCTGACCCAGATAACATTATTCATATCTGTTTCAATCTCAAGCCAAGCACCTCGATTAGGAATAATCTTGGCACCGTAATACTTTTTACCTTTTATAAATTCTGAAGTAAAAATAACTCCAGCACTTCTGATTAACTGAGAGACAACCACTCTTTCAATACCGTTAACGATAAAAGTACCGTTTTCAGTCATTAATGGAAAATCTCCCAGAAAAACTTCCTGAGTAGTACTGAAAGTAGTTTTCTTATTTGATAGCTTAGCATTAACACGTAATGAAGCTTCAAAAGTAATATTTTTAGCTTTGCTTTCCGCTTCACTAAATTTAGGTTCGTCAAAAGAATAATCAACGAAACTGAGCTCTAAGTCTCGGCCAATAAAATCGGTAATAGGATTTACCTCTTCAAATAAATCAGACAAGCCTTCTTCTAAAAACCATTTATAAGAATCCTTTTGTATTTCAATTAAATCCGGTAACGGTATAGACTTACTTGAATCTATAAAAAATTTACGATCGGCGGAAGTATTTAGCATAAAATTTATCGTATATTAAAATGAGTTAAATTTATCTAATACAAAAAATCCCAATTCATTTTTATTAAATTGAGTTACTGAAATCTTTTTTAATTAATTGAGATTTTTGCCACTTATTTGAAGCTTGATGAATAAGCGTGCATGGGGAGATAATTTTTGTTTTTGTTTTAAAAAAATTCTATAAAAATCATTTAAAAAAACAAAAAACGGCTTTTTATGCACTTAAATTGTATTTATGCAAATTTTTACCCGACCATAGACGGGGCCGTTCTTATGAACTACTTAGTTTGTATATTAACTTTAATGATTTTTACCATTTTCTTCTCGAAGTCTTTTTCAATATTAACAATAATTACTATAACTTGTCAAGGTTTTTTACTCTTTATTTTAAGTATTTTACCAATAAATAATTTTTAGACTAAAGTTAGCCAAATAAAAACTATTTTTATCTTAAAAAAAATTAGACAAATCTATTTATCCACAATGTATAAAATATTAATTTATATTTCAATAAATTAATTTTACTTTTTCTTTATTTCTTCTCTAACGACAGTTCGATCGTCCCAAGGCATTTTTTTGCCATTAACTAGACATATCGCCTGTTCATTACCCTTACCGGTAATAATCACCAGAGACATGTCATCAGCTAAAAATAAAGCTTTAGCAATAGCTTCTCGTCGATCTAATATTTTAAATAAATCTTTTTCTAAAATTTTTCCAGATTTTTCTGCACCCACGGCCACTTGATCAATAATTATTTGTGGATTATCATCATATGGATCTTCGTTTGTCACAATAACTATATCGGCTTGTTCACCAGCAATCTTGCCTAGCTTTGGTCGACGAGAAATATCGCGACCACCGCCAGCCGAACCCAAGACATGAATTATTTTTTTATATTTAATACTATTCAGAGTTTCATACATTTTCTCTAATGCTCTTGGCTCAAAAGCATAATCTACAATCACCGTAAATTTTTGTCCCTCATCAATTTTTTCCAATCGTCCAGGTACACCATGTATGCTAGACAAACCTTTAAAAATTTTGTCTAAAGATAAGTCTTGAGACAAACCCAAACAAACAGCCGTCATAGCATTAGTCGCATTAAACTGTCCTAATAAATCTAAACTTATTTTTTTATTATTAACAAGAAAACTGATTCCTTTTTCATTTGCAGTTACTTGTTCGTATTTAATTGTTTCTATATTTTTTAAATTTTTATTTAAACTATCTGCTTGCTGATAATAACCATATTTCTTCTCTGCCCAACAATCCAAAAAGGTATTTGCTTCATTATCATCTAAATTCGCAATAATCGTTTTTTTAATTCGATTCAACCCAAGTTTTTTAAAACTATCCTCAACTTTAACTATTTTATTATCTTGATTAAAACATTTACTTTGACAATTTTTCAAATGTTTAAATAATTTAATTTTAGCTGCTCGATAATTATCAAAGCTACCATGAGAATCAATATGCTCTGGATAAAGGCCCGTAAAAATCAAGATGTCATAATTGATAAATCGATGACGCCATTGTTCAATCCCCTCTGAAGTAGTCTCAACGATTGCATATCGACAACCATTACGTAACATGCTACGTAATATTTTTTGAGCAAAAAACCTACCAGGCATTGTCATCTTTTTATCATTAACCCATTCTTTTTCCCCATCATTAAACATGGCCGTAGAAGTATAACCGACTTTACAACCACTAGCTTCTAACATTTTAGCAATAATATAAGCACTAGTTGTTTTTCCAGTAGTTCCTGTAATACCAATAACAATCATGTCTTCACTGGGTCGACCAAAAAAAATAGCTGCTAACCAAGCTAATAAAAAATGATAACTTGGTTGCAACTTTTTAAATATTTTTTTAGGAATTATTTTTTTTATTAAATGTAATAATCTATCTATCATGTTTTTAATTTAAAATTTCAAACATTGCTATTAGAACGTTCTTCTCACTTTTCTAATCATTTTGTAAATATTATGCCAATTAGTATCGATAACTAAATCAAATGTACCAGGATATTCTATTTCCTGCCCAGAAAAACCTTTTTTAAATCTAGTCACACCTGGCCATTTTTTTTCATCAATGCCAAAAAAATCATATTTTTTAAAACCTAGTTCTTTAGCAGTTGTAATATTATGCCATTGTAATAGATGAGGTGCCATTAAATTTCGACTTTCATTGGCTGAAGCGCCATGGACATAAGTAGCAGTATCGCCAAAGTTAGTAATAATATTAGCGGCAATTTTCTTGCCACGATATTCAGCAAAAACTAATTTCAAAAAATTATCATCCAGCTGCAACATCTCCTGGTAGTATTTTTTTCCATGCAAACGAAAATTATCTCTATTGTTCGTTTCACATAAAAGTTGCCATAAATCATCAAAATCTTTAACATCACCTTTGATAATTTTTACTCCCTTCTTTGTAGCTAAACGAATATTATATCTAGTCTTTGGATGCATTTGTTTTAATAATTCGTCCTCAGTCTGAGTTAAATCTAAAATTAAACTTTTTTTTGGTTCAACATCTATGGTTCTTTTTATAAATAATGAACTATCAAGTGATGGTAATTCTTGAAGCGGTTCGAAACGCATAAAAATTGCCCCTTCACTTTTAGCTATTTTATTTATTTCTACAAATAAAAATTTTATTGTCTCTACGTCATTGTCCGTATGTTTTATGATTGGTCCTCGTGGACAAAAAAAATAACTTTTACCCATTGGCAAAGTTTTTTTTATTAAAGTAGCGATTGCTAGAATTTCATCACCATCAAAAACAGCTAAGCGAAATATTTTACCAGCAACTTTTTCCTGAAATTTACCCCATTGCCATGATTGCAAAAATTGACCATCAGATTGACTGGCAATAAAATTATTTAATTCGTCTTTATTTTCTATATTTACTATATCCATTGCTATTTACTATTTATAAAAATTTTTCCGCCTCGTCGAGTCTGGGCGGACAAGACGAGTAATTTACAATTTTTTTAAAGCAGCTCTTATTTTATCTCCACTGTCTTTTATCTTTGGATCAATTTCACTCAAAGCTTGTCGTGCCTGACTGGCAGAATAACCTAGAGCAATCAATGCATCTATTTCATCACTGTTTGCTATTGTACTAAATCCTTTCTTGCCAGAACCTAAATTTATTGCACCAATTTTTTCTTTCAATTCCAAAACGACTCGTTCAGCAGTCTTCCGACCAATGCCAGATACTTTAGTTAAAAGTGATGCGTCGCCAGAAGCAATTGATTGTTTAATATCTTCTGTTTTTGCGATTGACAATACTCCAATGGCTGATCGTGGACCAATACCAGAGATTGAAATTAACAGTTTAAATAATTCTAATTCATCCATTGAACCGAAACCAAATAAATCCAAAGTATCCTCTCTGACGTATTGATGGGTGTACATTTCGACTTCCTGTCCAATATCAATTTCGGCAAACATTATTGGTGTAATAAAAACCTGGTAACCCACATTGGCAACTTCCAAAATGATGTAACCATCACCTTTATTTATAATTTTTCCACGTAAAAATGAAATCATATTCATAAATAATTACTATTCTACTTTACTATTTTTCAATCAATTTGGCAAACCAAAAAGAGTCTGAATATTCAGACTCTCTTTTATTATACTAATCAAATTTTAATATTTTTTTATTATCTTTCAACTAATCTTATTATTTTACTAATTGCTCCACCTTTCTCAAATTGAAGAAATAAATCTGTCCATGAAGCAATTTGAAAAACAGCTAAAATTGATCCAGCTAAAATTATAATTGCTAAGAAACTTATTCCAGCGATTAAAATCATTATCCAAAAACCAACCAAAGCAAATAAATAATAAAAAATAAAACCTAGAAATAAAAACGGTATCGTCAATGTAAGAATGGTCAATACAACAACTAAACTAATAACTAAGCTTATAAAAAATAGTAAGAAAGCCATTTCAAAACTAACTAACCAATTATCAAGAAACAATTTCCAACCATTTTTCAGTGATTCCCAAAAATCATCTTTTTTAATTATTAAATATGCAATCGCATATTTAGCCATAAAAGATAAACCAATTGCCAAAGGAATAAAAAGAATAAAAGCTATAACATAAATAAAGTTAGCTGTTAGTAAATTCACTTTTCCAGCAGTAAAAATCACAGGCAAACTTATTAAAATAAAAATTAAAAATATAGAAACTTTAACTAAAATATTTACACCCAAAACTGGCCAAAAATATTTTGCTCCAGCTGACACTCCATCTTGAAAACTAGCACTTTTTTTATTGATAAAGGCAGCTGAATTATTAACCAAGGCTATTTGAGAAGCAATTGATAACCATAATAAAAAACCTAGAAGAATCAACACTGTTAACAATACCAAGAGGACTAATATCATAGCAAAAGAGTCCTCAACCATTAACATTCTTATGTTGTGTAGTGCTTGCCAGCTAAAAATTCCAGTTGATGAAAATCTCTCCCAACCAATCCAAAAATTACCACCTGTTCCGTCACTAAAACCTCTAGTTACAATTTCCAAACCAGCGCCGTTACCTAGCAAAGCAGCAAAAATACCAAAAAACCATAAATATTTATTGCGCCAGGAAATCATCCAAGCTTGTTTTAAAATATTACGATATAAAAACATATATTTTTCCCCCTGCTCGCGATATTAAACGCGGTTTATTTTATTATGCTTAAATTATACCACAAATTAATATATTTTTATAGTTCTTTTTTAGGACCAACTATTTTTTCAAACGCATCTTTTTCTAAAGTTTCTTTTTTAAGCAAAGTTTTAACAACTTTTTCCATTTCTTCACGCTTCTGCCGAATAACTCCTTGCGCTTGGTGTGCTGCCCGATCAAGATAATTGGCTATTTCTTTATCAATTTCTTCAGCGATTTTTTCACTATAATCTCTTTGCTCATGAATTTCTCTGCCCAAAAATATCATATCTTCTTTTTCTCCAAAAGTTCGTAAACCTAGAGTTTCACTCATGCCATAGTCAGTAATCAATTTTCTAGCCAGCGAAGTTGCCCGGCGTAAATCTGATGTAGCACCAGTTGTTACCTCACCAAAAATTTCCTTTTCCGCCAAATAACCGGCTAATAATACCGCCAATTCTTCGAGAAATTCCTGCTTGGTATGCATATGCTTATCGGCAATTGGTAATTTAATAGTGTATCCACCAGCTTGTCCTCGAGCGATAATAGATATTTTATGTACTGGATCAGTATTCGGTAAAAAATGAGCCACAATCGCATGTCCAGCTTCATGATAAGCCGTGATATTCTTCTCTTTCTCTGATAAAACACGAGATCTTCTTTCTGGACCAAGCATAACTTTTTCAATTGACTCACGTAATTCATCCATTTCAATAATTTTTTTATTTCTTCTGGCTGCTAAAATAGCTGCCTCATTCAATAGATTGGCTAGATCAGCTCCGTTAAAACCAGGAGTTCGTTCAGCAATTTGACGTAAGCTTACTTCTTTACCTAAAGGTTTTTTCTTGGCATGAACTTTTAAAATTGCTTCTCGGTCAGCAATATCAGGCTCATCAATCATAACTCGACGATCAAATCGACCAGGACGAAGTAAAGCTGGGTCCAAAACATCAGGACGATTAGTCGCGGCCATTACAATCACATTAGTCGTTTGATCAAAACCATCCATCTCGACTAATATTTGATTTAATGTTTGTTCTCGTTCATCATGTGAACCACCCAAACCAGATCCCCTTCGACGACCGACTGCATCAATTTCATCTATAAAAATAATACAAGGTGAATTTTTTTTGGCTCGTTTAAATAAATCTCTTACCCTAGAAGCACCGACACCAACGAACATTTCAACAAACTCTGAACCAGAAATACTATAGAAAGGCACGTCTGCTTCTCCAGCAACTGCCCGAGCTAACAATGTTTTACCTGTTCCAGGACTACCAAGTAATAACACACCTCGTGGAATACGTGCACCTAGTTCAGCGAATTTCTTTGGTAATCTTAAAAATTCAACCACCTCTTTTAATTCCTCTTTGGCTTCTTTAACACCGGCTACATCTTTGAAAGTTATCTTATCTTTTTTATCTTTAGTAAATTCTTTGGCCTGAGATTGTCCAAACATCATTGCTTTAGAATTCGCTCCTTGGACAGATCGCATCATAAAATAAAGAAAAACACCGATAAGCAAAAATGGTAAAAGGAAAGGCAACAAAGTAGCTAGCCAATAATCAAGACCTTCACCTTCTTTAATTTCTAATTTAACAGCTGCTACTTTTTCAGTATTTACATTAAAATTCTTTACCAAACCAGAAAAAGTTTCACCAACCTCTTTTTTAACAATTTCTTCTCGACCATCTTTTAAAAACACAGACATTTCACTACCACTAACTTCTATTTTTTCCACTTCATCATTGTTTATCTGAAAAATTAAAGTTTCCAGACCAGCTTTTTCAACGTTATTATTGAATGGGGTAAACGAACTAAATAAAGCCGCCACCACTAAAAATACGAAAAAGAAAATCAAAAAATTTTTCACTAGATTTTTCATTTATTTATAGGCTAATAATTACTATAAAATTATATATTAAATACTTATTTTTATCAAATAACAACCTCTGTTCTCTTATATATTATTTTATTTCTTTTTTAATTGTAATATTGTATAAAAATATCCATGGGGTTTAGGGGCCGAACTAATTATCTTTGTCATCTTGACGATAGTCAGATAGAGAGAGGAAAGATTTCGGGAAATATAATTAAATTATCAATAAAGAAATACTAAAAGAAATCACAAATATTTAAAACCATTTTATAACAATTAACTTTTAACTCAATTCTAGAGATCTCTCGTCGACTAACAAATTAGTCTTCTCGAGATGACAAATAGTGTTGTCTCTACAAATTTCGCTATAAATCCACACTCATTCCGTATATCAACCAAAAAGACCCGCCTTAAACGGGTCTTTTCTATAACTAATATTATTTCTTTATTTTTCTTCTTTTGTTTTACTATCTTTTTTTTGCTCATCCTTCTCGGTCTTCTCTTCTTTCTTTATTTCTTCTTTTTTCTCTGTTTTTTTAACAGCTTTTTTTGGTTTTTCAATTTCTTTTGAATCTTTCTTTTTATCTTCTGTCTTTTCTTTAGCTTCTTTAGTTTCTTTCGGGGCTTTCTTATCTTCTGCCTTATCCCCAAAAGATAAACCTAATCGATGCTCTTTCGGTTCAATTGAAACTACTGTAAATTCTTTTTCCTCATTTGCCTTGAAAAGTTCATGGATTTTTTGTCCTGGTGCCAAATTAAGTTGACTAATATGTGCTAAACCATGTATATCATCATCTAATTCAACAAACAAACCAAAAGGATTAACCTTTAAAATCTTACCTTGTACTGCTTGTCCAATTTTATACTTCTTTCCAACATTAGCCCATGGATCAGTTAATAATTTCTTAATTGACAAGAATATTTTTGAACCTTCAATAGAAATTATTTCAGCTTTAACATTATCGCCGACATTAAACAAATTAGACGGATTATCAATTCTCTGCCAAGCCAACTCACTAATATGAATTAAGCCTTCTAAATTTTCACCAAAACTGATAAAAACACCAAAATCAGTCAATGCTGTAATTTCACCTTCAATAACTGTACCAACTTTATATTTAGAAATAACATCTTTTTGTTTCTCTTGCCAAGCATCCTTTTCACTGACAATTAACTTTTCATCTTTCTCGTCCAAATTCATAATTTTTACTTCAAACTCAGTGCCAACAAAAGATTTTAATTTATCTAATATCTTTCCCTTGTCACCACCATTAACTCTCGGATAATTTTCTGGTGCTAATTGTGATACTGGTAAAAAGCCTTGAATCTGAGCATAAGATGCTAATAAACCACCTTTGTTTGCATCATTTATTTTTACCTTGATTATCTTTTTATTTTCAAAAGCGTCAATTAAATTACTCCAAGCTTTTTGCTGTCCAGCATGCTTGAATGATAATTCTAATTCACCATTTTCATTTTCTTCCTCAATTACTGTTGCTTCAACTTCATCGCCTGGTTTTAAATCAGCATATTCTTCTGCTTCAAAATAAAGCTCTCTGCCTCTCACTACGCCAGTTCTTATGCCATCAATATCAAGTCTTACTTCAGCTTTAGAAGACGATAAAACAATACCTTTAACTATATCGCTAATTTGAGGTATTTTTATATTTTCTTCATCAAGAAGCTTCTCAAAATCTTTTTGCTCAATTTCTTTAGTTTTAGTCATTTTTTTGTTCAGTCTATTTTAAAAAATAAAAAAAGACTGTCTAACCCCATATACGGAGCCTTTTGGCCACCTACCGCTTGTTAGCGGACCAAAAGATTTATTATAGGTGTATTAAATTGTCTCTATATTATACAGAATTTAAGAAAAAATGCAAGTCCTTAGTGCTTTCTGAAGCTTTTTACAATTTGTTGAAGAAAATATCGGCATCTGGCTTGATTCTCTTCTTCAGCCGTTAAACTATATTCAATATAATAGCCATCACCACCGATTGCCAGGTGATAAGAACTATCTTCTGCTGTTGGCAATCTTTCCATGGCTTCAGTTCCGTTAATACCTATTTCGCGATACGATTCTTTTTCTTGCTTTAATTTTTCAATACCGTTTTTATTATCAATCGCTCGACTAATTACTTGACAGATATTTTTGCCATTTTCTTTGTAATTTAAAACTAAAACTGGTTCTTCTTGAGTTTCAAAACCAATCGGCAAAATATATTCAAAACCTTTAACTACATGACTAATGATTGTTCTCCCATCATCAATCTTGCTAATCGCATAAGGCGAGGTGCCTTGACTAATTTTTTGATTCAACCAAATGAAACTTTCTGGTCGGACAAAAATAAACCAAATTAAAAACTCGCCCAAAATAAAACTGAGAACAATAAGTGTTATTTTAAAACGATAACAATTTTTTCTTTTTGTTTCCATATCTTTCTACATTTTAACATACTTTAACCATTTTTGATAAAGTTCAAAAGTGGCAATCAAATCCCAACTATTATATTCAGCGATTTCCTGATATTTTTTTTCTTCAAATAGTCGTTGGACATCATCGCCAGTGATACCTCTGTCCTTCGGCGATTGAATACCAAAAGTTTGACAATACAAATGTAGATTACCTCGACGCCTAACTGCTCCATAAAATGTCAACTGATCCATCAAATCAATATGTCGAATATCTTGTTGGTATGAAGATAAATATCGTCTAGCCATCAAATTAACTGTTGGTTTAATCTTGTGAACAGCTGAACGAAGCATTAAAAAAGGCGCGTCAAATGACCGCCCATTAAAACTAACGAACTCTTGGTAATTTCTAACGCCTTGCCAAAATTTCTGTAACATCTCTGCTTCGGTTACTGGTTTAAAGATAAAATTCTCCTGCCGAGATTCTTGGCTAGTAATATCAGGAGACTGATAATAGACAACACCTTTACCTTTTTCCGTATCATAAACACCAATCGCTACAATTTCACCAGTTAAAGGTGAAAAGCCTAATCCTTCTTTCAAGTCTTCAAATAAAACATTGTATTTGTTTTGATTATCTCCAGCTTCACGCTTAATCCAACGAGTCAAACTAGATTTAGTTGTCTCGTCCATTTCGTCAAATTTATAACCAATTGTTTCAATATCAAAGATTAATGCCATAAATCAAATATTATTTAAACTAAATAATAAAAATATTTATTCCTCCCCTTACTAAGGGGAGGATTGAGGTGGGGTTTTACGTGTTGTTTACCTCCCCTTCATCCCCTCCTTATTAAAGAGGGGAAATTATCATCTACCATTATTCTTTATTATTTAATTTTAGCAAAAACCAGAACCCTCGGCAACCATATTAACATTCCTTATTTGTCATCTTGACGACCCCGGACTTAACAAAGGACGGGCGAGGAAAGATCTCATTAAATCAACTTGTTTATTTAAAATCAATTTACAATAATTTACGTTTTTACTAATTTCAGAGATCTCTCGTCAACTCATCCTTTATAAGGATGAGTCTTCTCGAGATGACAGAATAGATTAAAACCAAAAATCGTCCGCCGAATTGGTGAGGTAAGAAAGGTAAAACTAACCCCCTCACTCCCCCTTGGCAAGGGGGACAAAAAATAGTGCCCTCCTTCTAAAGGAGGGGGAGGGAGGTTAAAACAAAAAGAATTACAGAGTTAACTCTGTAATTCTTTTTATCTCAAAAAAATATAATTTAATTACAAGTAGCTGCTGTATCACTACCACTGCCTTCAAAACCAAACCCTGGTGATGGTGAAGTAGTTGACAATTGAGCGCCACAAACTTCTGGAACTTCATTAAAGGCTGAACAAATTACTGACAATAAACTGGCTGAATCACGATTAGCTGAAACTGAAACACCATTAATTACTAAACCAGGTGAACCTTGAATGCCATATTTTTCATTATCCGCTTGGTAAACATTAAAAACCGGATAGGCGGGTTCCCATTCCCCCTTTTCATTTTTTTTCTTTCTCCAGGTGTCCTTATCCTTAAAACTCTCTGTCACCTTGTATTGACTATCAGTTTGACTAACACAACTATTCAAAACAGATTGATCAATACCAGCTTTTACTAAACAGTCTTGTCCATCGCTATCGGCTAAAAAGCAATTCAAATAAGCGAGTAATTTATCTGAACTTTGTTTCTGAATGCAATATTGATTTAACTGTTCATTTAATTCTGTCTGTCCATGCATAGCGTAATCGCAAAATTTCAATTCAAAATTAATTTTGTCTTGCAATAATTCCACAACTGGCAAAATACCTTTTTCAATCTGTGTGCCGTAAGGACAATGACTCATAACAAATAATTCAACTGTTGGTTTGTCGCTTTTACTAGCCACTGTTGGTGTATTCTGTGACTGACTACCTGTTTCTGCTTGTTTAGCTTTTTCAATTTCTTCGATATCAATAGCTGATTGAAAAAACTTTTTACCATCTTTTGTTATATACGAAGTGTATTCTTGACCACTAACAACTAAGGCAATACTGTAAAGATCACCTTCATCTTTTACTTCTTTAATTTCAACTGTCATTCCGTTTGACAGTAAATTTTCATTAATAAACTTTTCTGTCTTGGCCCTTGCCTCGTCTATACCAATAATATCTTTTGTGCCAATGCTTTTACTTAAACCAAAACCAACAACCCCGACCACAACGATTGCCGACAAAGACAATAATATAGCTTTTTTCATAGTTTTAAATATTTAATTCTTATCTACATTAGATTAGCAAAAATCTTAAAAAAAGTAAATAGAATAATTTTCTGTCATTCCTTTCTGGATCCCCCCTCCCTAACCCCCCCCCCGCTCGTTCCTCACGGGAGAGGGAATACGCATAATATAAAATAGATAGATATCAAATAATTTCAAAAAAATATATAGTTCCCTCTCCTGCAATTTATTGCGGGGGAGGGTTAGGGAGGGGGGGGGATAAAAAAAACGAGAATAATCCTCGCCTAATTCTTAATTTCCTGCCCGCTCGCGAACTTGCTTGGCAGGCGGGTTAATTTCTAATTCTTAATTGTCTCAATCGGTAACTCAAAACAAAACTTACTGCCTTTACCAACCCCTTTACTTTCTGCCCAAATCTTACCTTTGTGCATGGTGAGCATATTGCGAGCAACATATAATCCTAAACCTGTACCTTCAGTGTGTATCAGAACTGTACCTTCGCCCCGATAAAATTTTTTAAATAAATTAATCTGATCTTTTGGATCAATTCCCATGCCAGAATCTGCCACGCAAAATCTAATATTATCATCTCTCTTTTTAACTTCAACTGTCACACTACCTTCCTTGGTATATTTAATGGCATTATCAATCAGATTCATTACTACCTGTCTAATCTTTTCCTCATCAATCTTTACTTTTGGCAAAACCTTTTTAGAATTTTTCAAAATTAATTTAATTTTTTTCTTCTTCGCAGTGGATGTTAATTCTTCAGCCACACTAGCTACCAAATCTTCTAAATGCATATCCTGTGCTTCAAATTGCATTCTACCAGATTCAATGCGGGAAACATTGAGTAAATTCTCTACTAATTTAATTAATCTGTCATTTGATTCATATATTTTTTCCAGTGGGTCTCCCATCTTTGACGTTACCTCGCCAAAATTCTTTTCCAGAATCATAGAAATATATCCCTTAACCACCGTCAACGGCGTACGAAGCTGATGTGAAGCAATAGAAATAAACTCTGACTTGGCTTCATCAAGTTTAATTAACTGTTTATTAGCTTTCTTCAAATCATGGGTTGCTTTTTCAACTTCCTTTTCTAATTTAATATTAAAATTCTTTTGTTCTTCATACAAAATAGCATTTTCAATGGCAATCGCCGCCTGCGCCCCGATCACTTCCAAAACCTGTAAATCCTCATCATTATACATATCACGAGATTCTTTTGAACCCAAAGCAATCAGACCAATTGTCCTGTCTTTAATATTTAATGGTGTTAAAATATCTACTTTCATTTTTTCTAACAACTTAATCGTCTTATTGCCACTAATGCCGAGAGGTAAATTACTTTGCCGTATTTCTTCAGTTACAATTGATTTATTTTTTTCAATAAACATCTTATACAATTTTTTATCACCAGCAAAAAACTTATTACCATTGAGAGCAAAACCATGATTATGTTTCACAACATACTCACCTTTTTTTTCATTAAAAATTAAAACACCAATAGCTGTAGAATGAAAAGCATGCTCTAGTGTTTCAGAAATATATTTGTAAATTGATGAAATCTCAAGCGTAAAACGCAATTTTTCTGACAACTCGGCAATCACTTCGCGACTATCATACATTGAAGAAAATAAATATTTATTAGCTACTTTGTAAAAATATTTTCTGAGTATTGGAAAATAATAAACCGCGACAATTAAAATCAAAAAATCAAGCAACACTGACACTTCAATAAAATAAATCGCCACTAAATATTTAACTCCAATCGCAATCAATAAAACAATTGACAAACTCATTAAAAAAACCGATGACCGTCTCATCACTAATTTAATATCCATGAGACGATGTTTAATTATGGCATAAGCAAAAATTATAGGATAAGCCACTACAAGAGGACTACCTATGGGCGGAAACCAATTGATGCCAAGCATCAATAAATGATTTGTTGACCCACCTACAAAACCAATCAATGAACCTATGTAAATATAGATAATTTGAAGTCTATAGTTTCCATTAGATTTTGATATTTCTTTTAATAATAAAATTTGAGTATAAATGATAACAAAACCCCAACCAAAAATTAGCCATACAACATACAACCAATTTGCCTGTGGAAAAAACGAAAATTGCAATATTTGCTGTGTGCCAGAAATAAATACTTTGCTATACCCAAAAATTAAAAAAACTAAAGTAAAAAAATAATAAAAAGTTAAAATTTTACGATTATCTTTCTTTAAAACACTTATTATCCAATGTAAATAAAAAACAGGGATTAATGAAGAACCAAAATTTAGAGTCCTTGCCCAGAACAAAGCAATCTCTTGACTACTGGATAGTAGCCATATGCCGTATGAAATTGCCCAAATCGCGATACTGGTACTTAACAAAAAATATGTTAAATTGATAATATTTTTCCAATTATTTTTTAATATTAAAAAACCAAGGAAAAAAGCAATTGTTCCGATCGCAAAATGTGAAACGATGTAAAAATTTAAAGACATAAAAAATAGGGAGTAAACGATATAATAACTTACATTGTTATTATACTATCTACCCCCTAAAAATTCAATTTTTTTTGACATACAGTCATGCATTGAAAATGCAATCCATCGTCAAAAAACTGATCAACAAATTCCCATCCAGCCAACTCACCAACTTCTCGAGACTCTTGATTGGTTTTGTAGTCCATACGCCAACCGCTAAGTCTCATAAAAAGATCTGTTAACGGATCTTTTTCTACCATTACCGTCTGGTTGGTACTGTAGATAATAATGCCCTTCTCACCACAATACCTGAGCAAAATTCTTAACAATTTAATGCTCGGGAACATAGGAATGGTACATAAAACCCCGGCCAAGATAATGATGTCAGCTGATCTGGGTTTAACTCTAGTAAAATCTCCATGAATAAACTCAAAAGAGTCAAAAAGACCCAGCTCTTCAACTGCCTTTTGCCCTATGTCCAAAGCACGTTGATTTGTATCAATATTTCTAACGTGCACTTTTGACGCAATCTCCGGATGATTTTGTAGCATCCGAATCATGTCGCGTCCAGGACCAGAACAGACATTATCCACCAACACACGTCGCCCATTAAAATATTTGCTTATATATTTAAGCAAATTTTTTTCTAAAGCAACAAGTCTCTTTGTGACGTGCTGCCCAGCTAAACTCTCTATAAAATACTTATCTATAGGAGTATTAATGGTCTCTTCCTTGTAAAGAAACTCGAAAGCCTCAGCTGAACTGGGTTCCTCGTAAATTATTCTTGCGATATCAGAATTCGATGTTAAATAGTCAAGAATAATTTTTTTATCTATCTCACTTATCTTGCGAGAAAGAAAACTGGATTTTATTTTCTTCACAATATCTCTATCTATTGAAGAAAACAGCTCTATTGCTGCTGGCGTATCCAAGGACCATTGCCGATTTTTGATATCGGCATATGTTAGACTCGCCATGCGCAAAACAATTCTATCGTTTTTATCCAATCGAACTTCTTTTCTTAATGACGACATAACCGATACCTCCTTTCTTTCTGTTTTTTCGTTTACGAAAGGATTTTAACCTTTCATCTGAAGATAAAAATCGCCGGCAGGAATAAAACTCCAACAACGACAAGTTTCCCAAGGTCAACAATTGTACTGACGAAATATTTCGGCAGTCCTCTTCTCAGATCTCTGAGACTAAAATATGTAGGCATCATGATTTTGCCCTCCCTCTCCTTTTTTTTATATTTTTCATCCCTTATGGAATGATTTTATAAGAACAATTTGTTATCCTTTTTTATCAAAGAATAACAATTTTTAAACCCCCTATACGAATATTAGCGTAAAAATGGCTTAAAAAGTGTCATTCTGAATTACACTTTTATTTTTACATATTTCCAGTTATTTGTCAACCAGAAACAACCCCCTCTTTATCTCCCCCTTCAATGAAGGGAGAGAAATAAAAAAAACTATTTTAATAAAAATTTACTTAATTCTTTTATTTTAATTTTATAGTAATTTTGGTATAAAAATATTCATGGGGTTTGGGGTGCGTTCCCGCAATACTGCGGGACAGGCCTGAGCTTAGTAGCGTTTACCCCGCCGACTGGCGGGGAAT
>Ga0075120_10000510_pt1 | contig 32050 bp, 35 predicted proteins | sample AntAceMetag02UKL_FD_69792 | JGI IMG/M metagenome (GOLD analysis project Ga0075120, IMG submission 69792) | Saline lake microbial communities from Ace Lake, Antarctica - Antarctic Ace Lake Metagenome 02UKL | ecosystem: Environmental > Aquatic > Non-marine Saline and Alkaline > Saline | place...
GGCTATACCATCAAGGCTTGAAACTCCAAGGGCAGGTTTTCCCATGGCATAGGCCAAGCCTTTGATCACACTGATACCTATACGAAGTCCAGTAAAGCTGCCCGGCCCTCTGGCAGCAACAAAAGCATCAATATCAGCAAGTTCCAGGCCAGCTCTTTTTTCAAGCATATGTTCAATCATTTTTAGCAATCGTGTGGAATGGGTCTGCTTGACTTCCCAGAATTCTTCACAAACAGGAGAATCCCCATCAACAATTGCCAGGCTGCATCCTTGTTCTGCTGTGCTCAGACAAAGAAGTTTCACTTAATTTAAGCCTTTTCTTTTTTAATTTTTACTTTTACTGGTTTTACTTTTACTGGCTTTGTTTTTACCGGCTTTGTTTTTACTGGTTTTTCTTTTACTGGTTTTTCTTCAAGGGCTATTTCAAGGGCTTCACGAATATCTTTAACACAGGTAAACTTTATTTTATTTTTAATAACCTTTGGCATATCATATAAATCACTCTTGTTTTTCTCGGGAATGATTATATGGTCTATCCCGGCCCGCAGCGCCCCAAGGGCTTTTTCTTTAAGTCCGCCAATGGGTAAAACCCTTCCTCTCAGGGAAATCTCACCCGTCATGCCCACTTTATTATTTACTTTGCGCCCTGTAAATGCGGAAATCAAGGCTGTTGCCATGGCAATCCCGGCTGAAGGGCCGTCTTTTGGAATGGCACCTGCAGGCACGTGAAGATGAATATCATTATTATCAAGGTCTTCTTTACTTATATCAAATTTATCTGCATTGGCTTTTGTATATGTAAGAGCAGCCCTGGCAGACTCCTGCATCACTTCACCGATCTGCCCTGTTACCAGCAATTCTCCTTTACCCTGATAAAGAGACACTTCAATATAAAGCTGTTCTCCACCGACTTCAGTCCATGCAAGCCCCGTGGCCAGACCAACCTGACTTTCTTCCTGGTCAAGCTCAGTAAGATATTTTGGCGGGCCAAGATATTTTGTGAGATTTTGCATGGTTATTGAAAATTTACCATTTTTACCCTCAGCAATCTTTCTTGCAATTTTTCTGCAAATGGCGTCCAGTTTCCTTTCAAGACCCCGCAAGCCCGCTTCCAGTGTATACTCTCCAATAATTTGCTCCATTGCTCCAGGGCTTATATTGATTGACCTGCGGACAAGCCCGTTATCTTTTAATTTTCTTGGAAAAAGATATTTTTCAGCAATCACCTTTTTTTCCTGGCGTGTATATCCGGGAATTCTAATCACCTCCATCCTGTCCAGCAAAGCAGAAGGGATAGTGTCAGATATATTGGCCGTTAAAATAAAAAGCACATTGGAAAGATCAAAGGGCATATTCAGATAATGATCAGAAAATTCAAAGTTCTGTTCAGGATCAAGGGCCTCTAAAAGGGCGGAAGAAGGATCTCCCCGGAAATCATTTCCCAGCTTGTCGATCTCATCTAACATAAATACAGGATTATTTGTATTACATTGTCTTAACCCCTGCAAAATCCTTCCCGGCATGGAACCAATATAGGTTCTTCTATGCCCCCGGATTTCAGCCTCATCCCTTATGCCACCTAAAGATACCCGGTGAAACTTACGCTTCATGGCTTTGGCTATGGTCTGTCCCAGCGATGTTTTTCCAACACCAGGAGGGCCCACAAAACAGATGATCTGTCCCTTTTTTTTAGGGTTTAACTTTCTGACACTTAAATATTCAAGAATTCTTTCTTTGACTTTATCCAGACCAAAATGATCCTGATTCAGGACTTCTTCTGATTTTGGGATATCGAGAAAATCTTTTGTTGCTTTGCTCCATGGCAATTCAACAATACAGTCAAGATAGGTGCGGACAACGGAAGCTTCAGAAGAGTCAGAATGCATTTGTTCAAGACGTTTCAACTGTTTTTCTGCTTCTTTTTCACAGTCCTTGGGCATTTTACATTTTTTAATCTTTGCTTTGAATTCTTTTATTTCAGCAAGCTTTTCATCACTCTCCCCAAGCTCCCTGTGAATGGCTTTCACCTGTTCTCTAAGATAATAATCCCTTTGATTTCTGGAAATCTCATCCTTGACATCTATTTGAATTTTGGCTTGAACCGTTGAAAGATCCAGCTCTCTTGCCAAAAGATCATTCACTTTTTTCAAACGTTCCGTACCATCTATAATTTCAAGTAAAGCCTGGGCATCCACGACCTTTAAATTTATATTGGAAGCAACAAGATCAGCCAGTTTACCCGGAGATTCAATATGAGACAGCAAATCCCCTACATCCCCTGAAAACTCACCTTTGAGTGCCAGCAATTTTTCACTGGCCTCTTTGACATTCCGCATTAAAGCTTCATCTTCAATATTGAGTTCCAAAGGATCTATATCCTTTAAAACTTCAATATGAACTTTTAAAAAAGGTTTCTTTTTAACATACTCCAATACTTTTGCCTTGGCTAACCCCTGAACCAAAGCCTTAATCCTGCCATCAGGCAACTTGATCATTTTTTGAATTCTGCCAACGGTACCGACTATATAAAGATCCTCAGATGTTGGAGTTTCCAGTTCAGAATCTTTCTGAGCCGTCAGGAAAATATAACGATCATATTTCATACTCTCTTCAACTGCTCTAATGGATTTTTTACGGCCAACAAACAATGGCAGCAGCATATCCGTAAACACAACAATATCTCTGACCGGCATCATGGGAAGGGTTGTGGGGATATCCTCTAAATTGCTTTCTTTTTCTATTATTTCAATCAGATCATCAATATCTGCTTCAGCCATTTTAACTCCTTGACATTCATTATAAGTTCTTTCATATTTGATCCTTTACAATAAAACATATTTTTTATTTTACAATGTCCTTAAAAAAAAATTAAGGGAAAAATCAAAATGATGGTATTTGACTATTTTTCCATGCCTGCCATGTTTTTTTTAATCATTGGCGCCTGTATTGGAAGCTTTTTAAATGTCTGTATTTACAGGGTACCTGAAAATAAATCCATTGTCTTTCCTGGTTCATTCTGTCCTGTCTGTAAAAAAAGCATTCCTTTTTACTGCAATATTCCCGTCTTAAGCTATGTGTTTTTAAAAGGCCGGTGCAAATTCTGCCACAAGCCAATATCCATAAGATACCCTTTAATAGAAATCCTGACGGGTATTTTTACCGTGCTGCTATTTTATAAGTTCGGCCCGGGATGGGCCATGGCGTATTGGTTTGTTTTCATCAGTGTTTTGATCACCATTTCCTTTATTGATATAGATCATCAGATTATTCCGGATATCATATCGCTTCCCGGCATCCTGATATTTGCCTCTTCTTTTTATTTTTTGCCTGAAATGACAATTAAAGATACCCTGCTGGGTATTTTTGCCGGTGGCGGCAGTTTATATGCCGTGGCTTATTTATATTTTCTGCTGAAAAAACAGGAAGGCATGGGTGGCGGCGACATCAAGCTTCTGGCGATGATCGGAGCGGCAACAGGGATTAAAGGTGTTTTTTTTACTATTTTTGCCGGGTCATTACTTGGCACCTTTTTCGGGATTTTAATCATGATCTACACCAAAATAGCTGATTCAAAATTAAAAATCCCCTTTGGACCGTTTCTATCTCTGGGTGCAATTTTGTATATTTTTTTTGGAGAACAATTGATCCAATGGTATTTAGCGATTTTAAGGCCCTAAGCCCCTGTACACCTTGATTTTTATTAATTTTATGTTTTTTTTTATATTTTGGCGATAAATTTTAAAAAAATGTGAATAAATACTTGACACGCCCTTCTCAACGACGTAACGTACGCTAAATGCAGGTTTAAGTTAACTTTATTTTAGAAAAATGTTTTAAGGCAAATTTTAGAAATTTCTAAAACCTCAAAAAAGGAGTGCAAAAAATGAACAAAGGCGATTTAATCAACAAGGTTTCAGAAGTGCTTAGCAGTAAAAAAGAAGCCCAGGCTGCAGTTGATCACACAATCAAAGCAATCACAGAAGCCCTTTCCAGCAATGATTCTGTTACACTGGTTGGCTTTGGAACATTTAAAACAGCCAATAGAAAAGCCAGAAAAGGAAGAAATCCCCAGACAGGCAAAGAAATTGACATCCCTGCCAGAAACGTTCCCAAGTTTGTCCCTGGAAAAGCATTAAAAGATGCTGTAAAATAAACTCCATAAAATTCATTCAGGCAGTATTTGTTCATACAGGTACTGCCTGAAGATTCTGTTCAATATCTTGTAACTGGGAAATTACAGAGTTTTAATATATTTCTTTAACCAGTCAAGCATCTTTTTTGTATCCTGATTCAGATTTAAAAGGGCTTGCCGGGTAGTTTCCAATTCTTCCAACCCTTGCCTGCAATTCAATTTTATATCATTTTTGTATCCGATAATCTGATCTTTTTCCAAAGAAGATTTCAGTCTGTTCATGTATAGCCCGTATTCTGTGTCTTCAGCATGCCCTATAATATTATCGGGAATATTATCAAAATTTCTGGCCAGGATACGATTTGCCAGAATTTTGATCCTGGGACTTTTTATTGAGCTTTTTATTTTTTTTATGTTTTCTATTTTATCCAGATTTAAATCCTTGAGGGATTGATGAAATAAATTAATTTCTTTTTTCTCCTGGAATGCAAAAAAACCATCCTGATAAAGGGCAGCATCCGGGTCCATACTTGGAATAAAAGGGTATTTATAACCAATATGATACTGGATAAATTCAAAAAATCTTTCTTTATGGATTAAAAGTTTCTCCATATTTTCCCGGGCCTTGTTCCTGGATTCTTTTGGCAGTTTATCCCAGAATCTTTCAAGGGCCGGCAGCACGATCAAAGCATCTGCGGGACGTTTTCTTATAACAAAGGTATCTTTTATATCCGTGTCTGTGTTCAGGCCTGAAATATCATCTGAATCAAGCCGCAGCCACAGGCTTTGATTTTTATAGGGTAAAGATCCGCCAATATGAATAACGGGGGCCATATAATTGACCTTTGACCCGAAAGATGCGGACACCATAAGACAAATCCTGAATCGCGTATTTTGAATATCCAGTTTTTTATCAATATTATTTATTCTGACCTCATCCCGTGTTTTATTAAAAAAATCCAGGCAATAGTTCCAGATATCTTTTTGTTGAAACATTTTTTTACTCAATTCAATCACTGCTTCAACATCGTTCAGTGCCTCATGGGCCCTGCCCGTTGTTACAAAATTATTTTCCCGGCTGATCAAATCCAATTTTAAGCTTGGTTTTCCATCAATTTGAGGCCAGTTTAAGATGTGGGGGTGAAATACCCTGAAAAGGACTGTGATGGGCAGAATATCCATTCTGGAACACCCATTGGCATATTGATGGCTATAGGGATCCAAAAGGTTGCGATAAAACATGAACCTTAAAAAATCATCGTCAAATCCCAGTGAATTATACCCCAGGCTTATGGTATTGGGTGTATTTAAAATTTTATGGATTTTAAGGGTTGCTTTATACTCATTGATTCCAAGGGATAATTCGTCAAAGGTTAAGCCATGGGTTAAAAAAGCCTGTGTTGACGGGACAATATCCTTTCGCAAACAAATGGTGATGGTTTGCCTTTTGATCTCATTAAGCTCAAGATCCGTCCAGATGCCGGCAAAGGTTAAAATCTGATCAAAGGCAGGGTTTAATCCGCTGGTTTCAACATCATAAAATAAAAAAGTCTTCATTTTTTATTCCCAAATAATCAAATTAAATAGTAACTATTCAGCGCTTATGTTTGAGACCGCCCTATCCGATGGATATTTTTGTTCGATGCTAAACGCTTAACCTCCTGCAAATATCCATCAGACAGGGCTTTTAGATAACTTCTTTTAACGGGCTGAACAATTACATTAAATAATTGTCAAAAATAATTAATAATTGTGGTCTGTCCCCTATTAAAAAAAAAGGGGGGCAAAGAATTCTCTTTGCCCCCCCCCTCATGGTTTAATAAACTGGTATAATAAATAATTTTTGAAATATATAAAAAATTACCTTTTTGAAAACTGAAAGCTTGCTCTTGCGCCTTTTTTACCGTATTTTTTACGTTCTTTTACTCTTGAATCCCTTGTCAGGAATCCAGCACTTTTTAAAACTCCTCGAAGATCAGGATCTAAAAGAACAAGCGCTCTGGACACACCAAGTCGGATAGCGCCGGCCTGACCGGATTTTCCACCACCCATCACCGTCACTCTAATATCAAAATCACTAGTTTTTTCAGTGAGGATCAAAGGAGCTGAAAGCAAATCTCTTGTTACATTCAATTCAAAATACTCGTTCAGATCTTTATTATTGACCACAATCTTACCATTGCCGGGTGCTAACCATACCTTGGCTACAGAATCTTTTCTCTTACCCGTCGCATAAAATACGTTTCCACTTTCCATTGATAATTATCGCGTCCTTTTTTCCTTAAATTTCAATCGGTTCAGGTTTTTGGGCAGCATGGGGATGCTGATCACCTGCATATACAAATAATTTTTTGCCAAGTTTTCTACCGAGTCGATTTTTAGGGAGCATCCCCTTAATCGCCTTTTTAAGAACCTCATTAGGTTTTTTCTCAAACAATTCTTTTGCAGTATCAGATTTTATACTGCCGATATATCCTGAGTGCCTGTAATATCTTTTCTGTTCCAATTTATTACCTGTCAAACGGACTTTATCGGCATTTATCACAATAACCCAGTCCCCCATATCCACATGGGGTGTGAAGAGTGGATTGTGCTTCCCCCTGATTCTATAGGCCACCTGGGAGGCCAGTCTGCCAAGAATTTTATCCTTTGCATCAACAACACACCAATTTTCTTTATTGTCTGATCTTTTTGCACTATATGTATATTTTTTCAATTTCTTCAAAGCTCCTAATTCATAAACACAATCAGCAGTATCTACATAAGTTTCATGCTAATGTCAAGCAAAATCTAAATTTCATTTTCTTTTAATTCACTGTGCTCAAAGGGGAGAGGGTCTTTTTCTGCCAATAAACTATTAGCTGTCTTACAATATACCTCAGCATTTAAAATCCCACCATTTTCAACAATAAGATCTTTACACGTCACCTTGCCTGAACAAATCCCTGTGGAAAGGACAATTAATTCCTTGGATGCTGTCAGATCCCCTTGAAAATTTCCGCCAATGGTAATGCTGGATACCTTTGTGGCACTGGAGTTTACCCGTCCGTCCTCTGCAATAATCACCACATCCCCTTCAATGGTGCCCGTTACCTGACCTTTGATAATCAAGGTGCCATTGCTTGAAATTGAGCCTTCAATCTTCAGCTCCCTATCAATAATTGAAAGATTCTTATAGGTTTTCTTCCCCACTTTAATTCTCCTTGCTTACCAATTATTTAGTGCCCGACCAAAAACCGCCAATTTTCCCGATTACTGCGTTGGGCTTATTTTTCACTGAGTTGATTCAACGGCATCAGTAATGTCGATCACTTTTTCAAAAATCAAATCTGCCTGCTCATTAAAAACAAAAACACTTGCTTTTTTATAAAGTTCAGGATCACCCGGATGCTTGATCCTGAATTTAACCGTTTTAAAATTGGCAATGGAAAAATATTGCCCTTTTCTGTATTCAGAAGGGATACCATTTTTCATGGCTGAAGTTGGCACAACCAGCATTTGATCTTCAAAATCATTGTCAGATTTTAATACAATAAATATTCTTCCGGATACATCTCCAGCCTCTTTAGAAATATTTCTAATATCAAATCGAACCAGAAGATCTCCAGTTGCGCCATCCTTTATTACAGAGAATTTTTCCAGGGCAACAGTTTTTTTAATTATCTTTTGAATCTCAGTTTCAAGTTGCGTTTCAGGTAAATCACCTATCTTGTTTGATGGGGGATTCATCCTTACTTTTTCCTGGCTTTCCTGTAAAGACGTATTTATCTTTTCCCCCTCTTCAGACTCGGGAGAGGTAGAAAATTTTTCTTCAATCCTTTCAACTGCAAGGGTATTTTCTTGTTCATTTTCTTTCTTAATAACGAGATCTTTCCCAGACATCACAAGCCTTGCCATTAAAACTTCTTTTTTCCGGGTGAGCTCATGGATTTTTTTTTCAGCCAGGACAAGCCTTTCTTTTGTAAGATCGGCTTCCCGGAATAACCCGGGATAAAAATAATAATAAAACAAGGCCCCTGCCACAATACAGGCACAAGTAATAATAGATAGAAGTCTTACAAGAATTTTTAAATATTCTCCAGATTTCATCTCTCCAAAATCATCAACAATAATAATTTTTGGTCTTCGCACAGGCTCGTAGGGTTTTGGTCTGGGTTGGCTTATTCCTATTTCCTGCTTTCTTGACCTCTTGTCCATAATTCACCTTTATTAACCGGTTTAAGCTCTCTTGTCCTCTGGCGGCAGCATTCTGCCTGATTCACAATGCCAAATTCACAATTCTGGTTTAATCTTAAGATGGCAATATGCTTTTTGTGATGCCTTTCTACCGCTGGAGGTTCGAAGGACCATTCCCATTTTTAATAAAAAAGGTTCCACAACATCCACAAGCGTGTCTGTTTCTTCCTGCAATGTTGCTGCGATGGCTTCAATCCCCACAGGCCCGCCCTTGTAAAAATCTATTATAGTTTTTATATACTGCCTGTCAAGAGATGTAAGCCCCAGCCCATCAATTCCTTCCAGTTCAAGGGCAGCCTGCACACTCTGCTTTGTCACTTTTCCATGGGATTTTACCTGGGAATAATCCCTGACCCGTTTTAATAATCTATTGGCAATCCTGGGAGTTCCCCTGGACCGTTTGGCAAGTTCCATGGCACCATCTTCAGAAATAATTGCGTTGAAAATAGCCGAAGACCGCTTAATAATGACAACCAATTGTTCAACTGAATAAAAATCAAGAGTACGAAAAATGCCGAATCGATCCCTTAGAGGAGAAGATAAAAGACCCACCCTTGTGGTTGCGCCAATAAGGACAAATTGCTTTAACCGGTATCGATGGCTCCTGGCATGAATCCCTTTGTCAAATATAAAATCAATGGCAAAATCTTCCATGGCAGGATATAAAAATTCCTCAACAATCTTTGGAATTCGATGAATTTCATCTATAAAAAAAATGTCCCCGTCACCAAGATTGGTTAATATGCCGATCAGATCTCCCCCTTTTTCCAGGGCAGGTCCTGAAGTAACGATTAAATTTTTTTCCATTTCACTGGCAATGATATGAGAGATAGTTGTCTTGCCTAAACCAGGAGGACCATGAAGCAATATGTGGTCCAGGGATTCATTCCTCATTTTGGCAGCCTGTATGGCAATTTTCAAGGTTTCAACAGTGTCATTCTGACCAATATACTCTTTAAAACTTGTAGGTCTTAAAGATACAATGTCAGGGGATATGTCATCGGGGATATTTTTTGATGTAACAATACCTTTTTTATCAGAAGAATAGGAAATAATATCATCACTCATGTTTTATCTTTTCTCCTGAAAAATCTCATCGAAAAGTTCTTCCGGGGTTGAAATCGTGCTTTGCCTTTCAAAGGCCTCTTTGATCATTCTTTTTGCTGACAAAAGAGAGTGTCCCAGCTGCTCTACAAGAACGTCTGCAACCTGTTGACTGATCGTATGCATCTCAAGGGGAAGTTTGTCCTCTTCCATCTTGTTAGCCTGGTCTGTCACAGCTATAAATTTTTCTACTTTACCATGGAGGGTTGCAATAATTTTTTCAGCAGTTCTTTTACCAATTCCACTTAAGCCTGTTAAAAATGTAACATCTTTTTTTTCAATGGCATCTGCTATCTCACCCACGGACCGGGACATGGCTTTCACGGCTTTCATGGGTCCTATGGCATCAACGGTAATAAAGGTTTGAAAAAACGCTTTGTCCCCCATTGTTTCAAAACCAATAAGAACAGGTTTTGGCTGTCTTTCTGTCAAATGATAATAAATATACAGGGACACCTCGTCTGTCTGAGAAGACCTTAGTTTTTCAACCATTTGAGGCGTCAAAACGACTTCATATCCAATATTGCCGACAAGCAGTAAAATGCCATCAGACTCAAAATGAAGAATAGTTCCTTCAAGAAATCCGATCATAATCTTCTTTTATACCTGTAATATCCGGTTATTGCCAGTCCCAGAGCATCTGACGCATGGAAAGGTCTTATGGGTTCTTCATGTTTTAATAAATTTCGAACAGCCCTTTCCATCTGAAATTTATCTGCACTCCCATTGCCGGAAACGATTTTTTTTACTTCTCTTACAGGAATTTCTTCCACATCAAGCCCGGCTTTATATGCTGCCACAAGCAGAACGCCTGAAACTTTGCCCAGCATAATACCTGATCCAGGGTATTTTTCAAGGGAGAATATGTCCTCAATAACCACATATTCCGGCCGAACCTCACAAAGGAACTCAAGTGTTTTTGAATAAATCCTGTGAAGCCTGTAAGGGATCGGGTCTTTTGCATCTGTTGTGATGCTGCCGAATGAATACCCGTAAATTTCCTTTTTATTCCCCTCTATAACAGCAATGCCCGTGCCTGCCAATCCCGGATCAATGCCAACGACTTTTATCCCAGACATTTATAACATCACTTTAGCGTTTTTAATTTTTCCTGGGCATATTTAGCTTCATTTGTGCCTGGATGTTTTTTTATCAATTCTTTTAAAATCAGCCTGGCATTGGCCTTTTCCCCCAGTTCAGCAAAGGCATATCCTTGTTTCAGCCTTGCTGCGGACAGCTTGTTGCTTTTCGGGTATTCTTCCAGGACTTTCTGGTACTCCAGGATGGCTTTTTCAAACCATTTTTCCACATAATAAGAGTCGGCAATCCAAAATCTGGCATTGTCTGCATTATCAGAATCTGGATATTTATTGATAAAATTTTCAAACTGTATGCGGGCATTTTCATTGTCACCGTCATCAAATAATTTTTTTGCAGCATCATATAGTTCCTGGGTAGTGCTTTTCCCAGGTATTGGTGCTGGTTGAATTGTCTTATCAATCTCCCCGGCTGCTGACGGCTCAAAACCCATATATTTTTCCAGCTTGATCACTCGTTCATAATTTTTTGAAATGGCCTGATCAAGCCGTTCTATTTTTTCCTCCATGGTTCCGCCATTCTTTTGATGGTCTCCTGCAAAACCATGCTTTATTTCTTCAATCTGCCCTTCAAGTCTTTGAAACCCTTCTTTGAGGGTCTGGATCGTGTATTTTAATTCTGCATACTCTTCCTGGCTGATCGTATTGCGATCACTTAATCTTTTCTCCAGGGCTTCTATCTTTAACTGATTGTTCCGGCTTAAGATGGCAGAGGCATTTAATTTTTCCTTGTATGCGGTAAGCTGCCGGCTATTTTCCATTTCCAGGACTGCCACTTTGGTTTCAAGGGCAACAAACTGCGAAGGTTCTATACAGCCGGAAAGGAAAACAATAACAATAATGACAAAAAAAAGATAAGTTCTTTTCATAACCAAACTCCATTAATCAATTGCAAAATGGGCGCGCCTGTTGCTTTTATAAGCACTTTCCGTCTTACCTGGATCTTTTGGCATTTCTTCGCCATAACTGATGGTTTTCAAACGGGAAGCTGAAACACCCAGGTTAACCAGATAACTTTTCACAGTGTTTGCGCGACGGTCGCCCAGGGCAAGGTTATATTCCGTTGTACCACGCTCATCACAATGGCCTTCAATGGATATGATTGTTGAATTATTTCCTTTTAACCAGGCTGCCTTTTCAATTAATCCTGTTTTGGACTCGTCATTTAACTCTGAACTATCATATTCAAAATAAATGTCCTCGTACTGAAACCGTTTCTTTGCAGCCAGAATTTGTGCATCCTTTTGAGCTTTTTCCCGGGCCATCTGATCTTCAAGGTTTTGCTGTGCAATACGGTCTGCTTCTGTTTTTGCATCAGCCGCAGCTTTTGCTATTGCATCTGCCTCAAGTTTGGCTTTTTCCTGATCTTCTATGGTTGTTGCATCAGACACAATGGTTTTCTTTGCACATGAGACAGTCAAAAAAAGCCCTGCAACAAGAATTGCCATTACCAGATTAATCCATACCCTGTTTTTCATTCCTTTGTCTCCTCTTTAATTATTACGTATATTTTATTTTGGCAAAGACCAGTCCGGTTGTGTCTGCTTGCCTTTCAACTGCAGAAGTCTTCTCGGTTCTGAGCCAGATGCATTCATAACAAAAATTCTTGGGACATTGCCATCCCTTGTTGATGTAAAGACAAGCATACTCCCATCCGGCGACCAGGACGGATCTTCGTTATCTCCTTCATTCATGGTCAATTGAACTGGTATACCAGTATCAATATTCATCACAAAAATATCAATACTATTATTTTCTATCCCCACATAGGCAATCTTCCTGCCGTCTGGTGACCATGCAGGAGATGTATTATGATTTCCTTTAAAAGTCGCTCGTATCAAACTTTCTGATTCAAGATCCTTTATATATATCTGAGGAGTTCCCGAGCGTTTTGAGCTGAACACTATTTTCTTGCCGTCCGGTGAAAAATCAGGCGACACGTCAATTCCCAAGCTATTTGTTATTCTTTTAATAATTTCTCCCTTTATGGTCAACAAATAAATTTCCTGATCCCCTGAAAAACTTAATGCTGCCGCAAGTTTTTGCTGACCGGGCATCCAGTCCGGAGAAATATTCATGCCTTTGTGATCAATAATAGACCCTCGGTTTTCTTCAAGGTTTTTTATAAAAATATCTGGTTTACCCTTTGCATATGAGACATAGGCCAACCATTTACCATCAGAAGACCAGGACGGAGAAAGGGATATCGTTTTATGAGTTGTTATCTGTTTGATATTCTGCCCGTCAAAATCACAGGAAAATATCTCTTTTTTCCCGTTTACAGTTGAAACAAACGCAATTTTACTATTAAAAATCCCCCATTTACCCGTAAGCTGATAGGATATTTCACTACAAAACAGGTGTATCATTTCTCTTACCTGGGATTGGGGACCCGTATATATTTTACCAACCAGAAGTTTAGCATTAAAGGTATCAAAAAGTCTTAATTTAAGGGTTATTTTCCCCTGGGCTTCAATGATTCCCCCCGTAATTAAAAGCTCAGCACCTATCCCTGTCCAATCCCGAAAATTGATCTCGCCCAGCTGAATTCCGGATTCAGCCGGATTTGATAAAAATGCAACGGGATTCATTGTTTTAAGATACCCTGTAAAATCAAGGGCCTCTTTTAATATGGCTATTGCTGTTTTCCCTATCTCTATCTCTTGTTCATGACCATTGAATGTCTTAAAGTCCGTAACTGCCAAAGGGGTTTTCTTTAAAAAAGGATTGGTGACATTGATGTAATCATAATCCCTGGCACATAAGGGGGGCAAGAAAAATAAGAGCCCGATCATAAAATAAAAAAGGGTGTGTAATATAATTTTATTTGGCATATCCCCGCTACAATAGCGCTTATTCATTGTAAAAGAAACCATTTTTATTTCAGCCCTTTAGGTGTAAAAATCACAACCACATCATAGGAGTACATTCCAGGGGGTAATGGTGGTAATGGATTTGTTTTTTTAATTGCTTTTTTGGCAGATTCGTCAAGATATCGATTTCCTGACCGGGTTTCATAAAGAATATCTCTTATTTCTCCGCTTTTTAATATCTTGATCAGGATTCTGACTTCAAGATTCTGATCCAGACTGGCAAGGGTATCATTAAACACCCAGTTCTGTTCTATTTGTGAACCCAGCACCATTTTATACAGATCAATGGGCGTATATCCTTTTTTCCCGGGGCCGGCAGATGTCTGGCTTCCCTCGCCTTGTCTTGTTGTGCCCTGATCCTGTACCTTTTTTTGAATACGGTTTAGTGCCTGGGCAATCTTGGTTTTGTTCTGATTCTCAATTTCCTTTTCCAGGTTTTCCCTTGCTTTATCAAGGCTCTTATCAGGATCAGGATGCTTTTTTTTAACGGGTTTCTCTTTTATTTTCTCTTCAGAAGCTTTCTTTTTTTTCTCCTGTTGCTCCATCAGATCTTTTAAATTTTTTGGTTTTGTTTTTAAACTGATGTCTGGTTTAATACGGGGAATTTCCTGAATCTTTTCCGGGGGGGGCGTGGCCGGCAAAGGAGTTATGGGTATCCCCTCTTCTTTAGGAGTCTCTTCTTTAGGAGCCTCTTTAACGGTTTCTTCTTTTCCGGGCAATTCCCGGGTCACGGGTTCTGCTGAAAAAGACACCAGATCCACCTGGATGAAAGGAGGCATGGGTTTGGGCAATCTAAACTGCTGGAAAAAAATAATCCCATAAAAAAACAACGCATGTACAATCAGAGAAACAGAGAAAAAAATAATCCCGGTTTTCCTGTTGTCCTGAAAAGGGGAGAAAAGAAAATCTCTTCCGTGTTTAAAATTTTCTGGAGAACTCATACGCGTTAATCAGGATTTGTCTTCATTGTCAGGAAGGGTTATCATTCCCAGGCTGTCAACTCCTGCCTTTTTTATCTTTGAAATCACATTGACAACAATGCCATAGGGAACCTTTTTATCTGCCCTTAGATATACATTTTTTTCGTCAAAATTTTCCAATATAGCCCCCAATTTCTGGGTGAGAAATTCAACACTGACAACCTGTTCGTTAATAAACACTTTATTATCTTCATCAATGGATATAATCAGGCGTTCTTCACTGCTTTTCAGGGCTTTTGATGTGGCCTTGGGCAAGTCCACATCAATCCCCTGAACCATCATGGGGGCCGTCACCATAAAAATAATCAAAAGCACCAGCATCACATCCACAAAAGGAGTGACGTTAATCTCAGACATTAACTGATCTTTACCAGAGCCTAATTGCATTATCCCTCCATCTGCTTTTGAATATCGCGTTCCATTATATTTGACAGGTCTGCAGAATAGCTTTGCCATTCAGAATCCAAGGCCCTTATCCTGTCTGTAAAATAATTATAGGCAATAACAGAAGGGATTGCCACTGCAAGTCCTGCTGCAGTTGCAATGAGTGCTTCTGAAATACCGGGAGCTACAACGGCCAGGCTTGCAGACCCGCTTATCCCGATTCCGTGAAAGGTCCCCATGATCCCCCATACTGTTCCAAAAAGACCTATAAAAGGGGCTGTATTACCTGCTGTGGCCAGAAAGGGGACCAATTGAACCAGTCGCCTGATTTCAACACCAATGGATCGGTTTAATGATCGTTTTATACTGCCGACAATTTGAAAATATGAATTCTGGGTTCTTTTTATCTGTATGTTTTTCTCGTCTTTATTATCAGATCTTGCCATTTCCATATATGCAGCAATAAAAATTCTTGCAGTGGGGCTTGATCTCAATGACTTTGCCTTTGAAAATGCATCGGAAAGGTTTTGGCACTGCCAGAACATATCGGTAAAATCAGCTGATTCTTTAAACGCCTTCCGGATATACCTGAACTTAATAAATATAATGGCCCATGAAGTTATTGAAAAAAACAGCAAAAGCAACATGACGAATTTAACAACGGGTCCGGCATTGATCAACATGTAAAACAATCCAATGGTTTCCGTGGTCATAACACCTCTCTTACAAATTTATCTTTTGTATTTATAAAATAATAAATAAAATTTAATAGAATTAAGTATATGAGCAAGCATTTCATGTCAAGTTCTTATTAAATAGTGTTGACTCAAAAAAAAAGCCCCTGCACATATTTTATGTACAGGGGCTTTGTTCAATTATGTGAATGGAATACTTATTGGGGCAATTACATCATTCCGCCCATTCCGCCCATTCCGCCCATTCCGCCGCCGCCGGGCATTCCAGCAGGCATTCCGCCGCCTGCACCAGCTGGTTCAGGTTTATCAGCGATCATGGCTTCTGTGGTCAGCATGACAGATGCAACACTGGCTGCATTCTGAAGTGCAAAACGAACCACTTTTTTGGGATCTATAACACCGGCTTCAATAAGATCTTCATAAACATCTGTCAGGGCATTGTAACCAAAAGCGCCTTTACCCTCTTTGACTTTATTGATGACAACAGAGCCTTCAACACCGGCATTGTCTGCAATTTTTCTAAGGGGTTCTTCAATTGCTCTTGCAATGACAGCTACGCCCAGTTTTTCCTCCCCTTCAAGCTTGAGCTCTTTAAGGGCTTCGAGGCATCTGACAAGGGCAACACCACCGCCAGGAACGATACCTTCTTCAACGGCTGCACGGGTTGCATTAAGGGCATCTTCTACGCGGGCTTTCTTTTCTTTCATCTCAGTTTCAGTGGCTGCACCAACATTAATAACGGCAACACCGCCAACAAGTTTGGCAAGTCTTTCCTGAAGTTTTTCTCTATCATAGTCTGAAGTAGTTTCTTCAACCTGGGCACGGAGCATTTTTACGCGGCCCTCAAGAGCTTCTCTGGAACCTGCACCATCAACGATAGTTGTGTTGTCTTTATCAATTGTAATGGATTTTGCCTGACCCAAATCCTGAAGTGTTACGTTTTCAAGTTTGATTCCGACATCTTCTGAAACAACCTGACCACCCGTTAAAACAGCAATATCTTCCAGCATGGCTTTTCTTCTGTCACCAAACCCGGGGGCTTTGACAGCAGCAACATTCAAGGTACCGCGAAGTTTATTGACAACCAGAGTTGCAAGGGCTTCTCCATCAACATCTTCAGCAACGATAACAAGGGGTTTGCCTGATTTTGCAGTCTCTTCAAGAACGGGAAGAAGGTCTTTCATGGAAGAAATCTTTTTTTCGCAAATTAAAACAAACGGGCTTTCAAAAGATACATTCATTTTTTCTGCGTTTGTTACAAAATAGGGAGAAAGATAGCCGCGATCAAACTGCATACCTTCTACAACTTCCAGAGTGGTATCCATTGATTTGGCTTCTTCAACAGTGATAACACCTTCTTTACCAACTTTATCCATGGCTTCTGCAATGATGTTACCAATGGTTGCATCGTTGTTTGCAGAAATGGTTCCAACCTGGGCAATTTCATTCTGATCTTTGGTGGGTTTTGTCATTTTTTCAAGGGCTTCTACAACCTTGGCAACTGCTTTGTCAATACCCCGTTTAATACCCATGGGGTTGTTTCCGGCAACAACAAGTTTTTGACCATTTTCATAGATTGCACGGGCAAGAATGGTTGCAGTGGTTGTACCATCACCGGCCATATCAGAAGTTTTACTGGCAACTTCTTTTACCATCTGAGCGCCCATGTTTTCAAATTTATCTTCAAGTTCAATTTCTTTTGCAACGGTCACACCGTCTTTGGTTACATTGGGTGATCCCCAGGATTTTTCAATAACAACGTTTCTGCCTTTTGGTCCAAGCGTAACCACAACCGCATCTGCAAGGGTTTGAACACCCTTAAGCATTGCTTCACGGGCCTTAGCATCATATCTAATTTCTTTTGCCATCTTCAATAATCTCCATTTATATCGTTAAGTTATTCAATTACTCCAAGAACATCATCCTGACGTAGGATAAGATAATCAATGCCTTCAATTTTTATGTCTGTTCCACCATATTTGCTGAAAAGAACACGATCCCCAACTTTTACATCCATTGGAAGAAGTTTTCCGTCTTCACCCATACGTCCTTTACCCGTGGCAATAATCTTGCCTTCTGCTGGTTTTTCTTTTGCTGTATCAGGGATAATAATACCGCCTTTGGTTTTTGTATCTTCTTCGACACGCTCAACCAGAATTCTGTCACTAAGTGGTCTTAAACTCATGATCATTTTCTCCTTTTTACCTGCATTATTTGTTGTGTGTTAATATATTCACTTTATTTTTTTCAACTTTAATCTTTTGAATCTGCTGTCTTTTTTAAAGTGATTTTCAATCTTTGGATTTTGTTTCAGATTTTGTTTCAGGCTTAATCTCTTTTTTCGTATCCGCTTTTGTTTCTGCTTTTGTTTCTGCTTTTGTTTCAGTCTTTGCTTTTGTATCAGAGTTTGTATCAGATTTTGTATCAGATTTTGTTTCTGTGGAAGCCTTAGCTCCACCATAATCCGTCACATACCAGCCTGTTCCTTTCAGATGAAAGGTACTCTGAGAGATAAGCTTTTTTAAATGTCCCTTACAATGGGGACAAGTTTCTAAGGGGGCGTCGAAAATTTTTTGGAATGCTTCTTCTATTTGTCCACACTTTGTACATTGATATTCGTAAACTGGCATTTTCCTTCTCCGTTTTTCTTTTGTCTTCTTGCAAAATCAAAGATAAAATAATTAGTCTTTCACCCTTGTCAAGAAGGTTTATCCACTTTTTTTGTCTATAATAAATATCCTGGAGTCGAGAACCAATCTTTATAAAATTCAAATACTTGTTTTAAGCCAAAAACCGGCACGGGTTTTAAAATATCATAGGTTAACTGGTGAACTTTGCGTTCTTCTTCCAATGTAACATCGGCTTCATTCTTATTTTCATATCGTTGTTTAAATCTTGAAAACCTTACAATATGTGCCAGCTCATGGATTAATACATATAAAAGAAAGGGCTCTATTAATAATGCCATTTTTTCAACAATCGAAAGGATGGCATTGTCTTGAAGGCATACTTTATAAAGGCTGAATGAAGAAGATCCCAAAGAAACATCTTTTTTACGGCCTTCATATTTTATGACCTGGGCAAAGGGACCCTCAACAACTTCATGAAGCACCAGATCTTTGGCCGTCTTTATTTCATACCTGTTTTTCAGCCACTGCCCGGAAGACATTTTAAAATAGTTATTGACCAGTTCTTCTGATACCTTTACTGCTTCATCAACCTTTAAAAGTTCTTCTCTATTAAAGTATCGTAATTTTTCCATCCAGAGCCTTTTAACATACAATAAAAAAGTGGACATTCAAACAAATATTATGTTATAGTTTTTGTTTAGCTAATTTGAATTAAAAAAAATAATATAAGCTTACATCAAAGGAGGTGATTTTTTTGAGTAGTGTGATGAAAAAAAGAAAGAAAAAAATGAGAAAGCATAAACACAGAAAACTTCTTGCCAAGACCAGACACCAGAGAAGAAAAAAATAGCTGCTAAAATATGGGGAGTATTGAATTGGCACCATTCAACTCAATACTCAACCCCCATTTTTGAGCGAGCCCTTAGCGAACCCTTACTGTTCAATACCTTTAAAGTATTTCATAAAATCAGAATCTGTTGAAAGAATCAGCGTGCTGTCTTTTTTCATGGTTTCTTTATAGACTTCCATTGTCTTTATAAACGCATAAAAATCCGGGTCTGCACCATATGCATCGGCATAAATCTTTGTGGCCGTGGCATCGGCCTCACCCTTAACCGTCTGGGAATCTTTATAAGCCTGTGATTTTATGACCTGAAGTTCTTTTTCTTTTTCACCCCTTATATTACTTGCTTCACCCATACCTTCTGCACGATATTTCTCGGCAATCTGATTTCTTTCGGCAATCATCCTGTTATAGACAGCCTCCCGAACATTTTCAATATAGTTAATCCGTTTAATTTTCACATCCACAAGTTCAACGCCAAACTGGGTAAGTTTTTCGCTGGCCTGTTTTAAGATTCGTTTTGTAATCTCATCCCGACCCAGATCAACTTTATATTGTACCCGTTTTTGGTTTTCATCCATCACAGATTCCAAAGTATCCATCCGTCGATCCGTATTCCGTACGCTTTCGACCAATGGATAGGAGGTCACAAGATTCCTCATGGCAGGATCAATAATATCGTCCAGACGTTCAATAGCGGCAAGCTCATTTGTAACTGTCTGAAAATATTTTATGGGGTCAACAATCTTCCATCTTGCAAAGGCATCCACCCAGATATAGGTTTTATCTTTTGTGGGTACCTGGCCTGGGTCACCATCCCATGTTAACAGATTTTTTGGAAAAAAATTGGCAACTTGAAAAAACGGCAACTTGAATTTCAAACCAGGTGTGGTCACAGGTTTGCCCACGACTCTACCAAACTGGGTGACCAGAACCTGCTCAGTTTCATCGACAATATAGGCAGCGCTATACACCAATATGATACCGGCAGCGATGACAATCAAAGATAAAGTTTTTATAATACTATTCATTTTTTACTCACTTTTTTTAAGGAAACTGTTTTGAAGAGCAGAGGAAGAGCCTGTGCCCATATTTAAAAAGGGTAATAGATTTTTCTGTTCAGAATCAATAATATACTTGGGTCCAAGGTTGGGAAAAATTTCCAGCATTGATTCCAGATACAACCGCTTTTTTGTGACATCTTTTGCCAGGGCATATGCCTTATAAACAGCTAAAAATTTGGTGGCATCCCCCTGGGCGCGGTTAACCCGGTCAATGGCATACCCTTCTGCATCCTTTATCACTCTTTTGGCTTCACCACGGGCTAAAGGCACGGCTTTATTGTATTCTTCCCTTGCCTTATAAATCGTTTGTTCTTTTTCCTGGATGGCCTGGTTCACTTCATTAAAGGAAGACTGGACAGGGCCTGGAACATTTGTCTTTTTCATTTCAAGGTTAACAATCTTAATACCGGACTGGGCCTGATCCATTTCATGTTGAAGCATTTGCTGGGCGGCCAAAGCAATCTCTTCACGCTTGCTGATGACCTCATTGATACTTCTGTCACCCACAACAGTTCGCATGGTGGCCTCGGACATATCCCTTAAAATGGCTCGTACATCTTTGACCTTGAACAGATAATCGCTGGGATTGGAAATTTTATATTGCACAATCCAGGGAACCACAGCCACATTCAGATCTCCGGTTAACATAAGGGAGCTACCCTGGGAGGAGCTTTCACTTGCAGCCCTGTAATTACTGGTAGCACTATCCGATTGTAACCCGAATTCTTCCTTATATATTCTTTTCACCTTTACCTTGGTGACTTTTTCAATACCAGACGGTAACTTAAAGTTTAACCCTGGCTGTACGATCCTGGTGTATTTTCCAAACCGCTGAATAACGCCGACTTCTTCTGTTTTAATTGTAAAAAAAGTAGACGACCCGAAAAATAAAACCAAAAGAACAATCACAACAAGAAAGATCCCCGGCAATTTAAAGTCTTTGAACTTTTTCAAAAGTTCATCCATCTGGGGAGGTATCGGCATATTTGGCCCGCCACCTTCTCTCTTGTTCTCAAACTTCTGTTGGTTTTGCCTTAGTTTTTCCCAATCCCAATTCATAAATAATCCCTGTAAATTAATTTTATTTAAAACAACATTGTCAAAGTAAAATATAACCATATTTATATGTATCAAGCAAAAAAGGCAATATTTATTGTAACTATTCAGCTCTTATGCTTGAAACCGCCCTGTCCGATGGATATTTGTTTCGATGCTAAACGCTTAACCTCCTGCAAATATCCATCAGACAGGGCTTTGAGATTACTTGTTTTAACGGGCTAAACAATTATTATTTATTTAGTGCTTTGGACAAACTTGAATCCTGAAATATAGTTTTGGTATATTTATGATTATATAATATGCTATGTTATGGACTAATGCCTGAACGAAAAACCAGAAATATAGTTTTTCAATTTGGGTTAGAGACTTGCAACTATACGAGATTTAAGATTTAGGATTTAGGTTAAAACTTAAAACCGTTCCTGAACAAGGTTTTCGTTCAGGAACGAGTTAGGTATATTCAATGGACAGAAAAAATAAAGACGGCAAACTGATTCACATCAGCGATATCCTGGCTTCTGCTCTTGCCAGGTACAGGCCTGCCATGGATACCCAAATGACAAGAATCTGGAACGTCTGGGATGATGCTGTTGGAAAACCCATTGCCATGAATGCCAAACCAGATTCTTTTAAGGATGGGATACTCATTGTCAATGTGTCAAGCTCTGCCTGGATTCATCAGCTGAAATTTCTTGAACAGGATATGATCTTGAATATCAACAAAAAACTTGACCATCCAATGGTCAAACAGCTCCGGTTTAAAATTGGAAAAATTCTCAGCTGATACTTTATTCAGCCAGAAAATAAAGGTATCCCAGCCAAAAACCGGCTATCGGTTTTCCATGGATCCATTTATTCTTGCTGCCCATATTCAACCAATAGGTTTTGAAAAAATCATTGATGTTGGATGTGGCTGTGGAATCATACCTTTGATTCTGGCATCCAGATATCCGGGCCTTGAGATCTTAGGTGTTGAAATTCAAAAGGAGCTATTCCGGTTTGCCCGAAAAAATACCATTTCAAACAAATTTGCAAATACCATCTATATCATTCATGAAAATATTAAAAACATAAATGTTTCCCACATAAACGGGAAAGCAGATATCATTGTTTCAAACCCGCCCTATAAAAAAAAAGGGACTGGCAGGCTTAACCCGGATTCTCAAAAGGCCATTGCCCGGCATGAGATCTTCCTTGATATTGATTTGCTGCTCAAATGTTCAAACAGGCTGCTCAAAAAACAAGGGCGCTTATATATTATCTTTCCTGCGCAACGAATATCAGATCTGATGCTCACCATGGAACAATATAAATTTACCCCTGATTTCATCAGATTTATCCACATAAAAAAAAACACAGCAGCCAGGTGGGTGATTCTCTGCGCCACAAAAAACCATGGCAAACCCTGTACTATAGCCCCGCCCTTTTATGTCTATGGTTCTGACAACAAATTTACAAATGAGTATGCTTCACTGTTTAAACCTTGACACAATTACAAAAAGATACTACTTTGCCTTGAATTAATTTAATGAGGAGAGGTGGCCGAGCGGCTGAAGGTGCACGCCTGGAAAGCGTGTGTATCTTAACGGGTACCGAGGGTTCGAATCCCTCCCTCTCCGCCACTAAGGATCGGAAATGAAATTACTTAAAAGCAATTTATATAATTTCCAATCCTAATCATAATAGTTCATATTAAGATAACATGTCATACCAAGTATTAGCACTAAAATATCGGCCCCAGACATTTGATGAGGTTGTTGGTCAACCTCATGTTACCACCACCCTTTCCAATGCAATTTCCCAGGACAGGGTTGCCCATGCCATTCTTTTCACAGGCCCCAGAGGCACGGGAAAAACAACCATTGCGAGGATTTTAGCCAAGGCAATGAATTGTAAAAAAGGTCCTTCTCCCTTCCCATGCAACCAGTGTAAAATTTGCACGGATATCATTGAAGGGCATTGCACGGACGTTTTTGAAATAGATGGGGCATCCAACAACAGCGTGGATCAAATCAGGGATTTAAGAGAAAATGTCACTTATATGCCTTCATCGGCAGCGTATAAAATATATATTATCGATGAAGTCCATATGCTGTCTACTGCTGCATTTAATGCCCTGCTCAAAACCCTTGAAGAACCTCCTGAACATGTAATGTTCATTTTTGCAACAACGGAAGTACACAAAATCCCGGCTACCATCCTTTCAAGATGTCAACGCCATGATCTTGGCAGAATTTCTCTGCAAATGATTTCAAATCACTTACAAGCTCTTTGCAAGAATGAAGGGTTCAGCATTGAAAACTCCTGCCTTGACCTGATTGCCCAGGAAGCTGATGGTTCCATAAGAGATGCCTTAAGCCTTCTTGACAGGGTTTTATCCTCAGCCACCACCAAAAAAATCCAACTGGATCGTGTGTTGGACAGTCTTGGCATCCAGGACTTACAAACCATGCATGATATATCAGCGGCAATCTTTGAAAACAATGGTGCCAGGCTTATTGAAATCATAGAAAAAGTAAACAACTCAGGAATTGACCTGAAAAAATTTTATTCTGATATTATTTTCCATTTCAGAAATCTGAATATCGTTAAAATATGTGGCAAGGACAGCCCGGCTGTTAATATCACAGATTCTGAAAAAGAAAAAATCTTCCAGTCTGTTACGTCATTGTCCACAGGTTTTATCAACACTATTTTGCAAATCCTTTTGGACGAAGAATCCATTGTCAAATATTCATCCCATACCAGAACGGCTATTGAAATGGTTCTTTTAAAACTGCTTCAAATAAACCCGGGCGCCCAAATTGATAACATCATTGCAAAGCTTGATATCCTTGCGAACCAATTAGGTTCAAACAAGACAGGTTCGAACCGGACTGGCTCAAAGCCTTCAGCCCTGACCCAGGAAGTTGAACCCTTACAAAAACCTTTTGCAAAAGAGCCTTTGCAGAAAAAACAAGAAGCTCCGGCTATCCGGGAATCAATGCCCTCACCAGGATATCAGGCAGATGAACCCCCTTCTTCGGAACAGAATAAAAACAGCAGAACATGGAAAGATTTTTTAAATAAAATAGAACCAGTATATCCCTTTATGTTTGCCCTTCTTTGCAAAGGCAAGGTAACCCAGACTGAAACCAGTGAGATTATTGTTGAACTGAAAAATGGTTCGTCTTTTGATAAAACAAGGCTTAAAAAAACAAAGCCTGAACTACAAAATATATGTAAAGAATTTCTTGGAAAACATCTGACAATAAAGCTCGTTCCCGGAAAGAACAAGACAGAACCTGACCATAAAAAAAAAATAAAAGCCAGACAAACTGCCTTCAACCACCCCCTTGTTGTTGAAGCCCAAAAGATGTTTGATGGTGAGATAATCAATCAATAAGACAGGAGTGACAAATTATGAAAAATATGAGTTCAATGATGAAACAAGCCCAGAATCTTCAGAAAAAAATGTTGAAAACCCAGACTGAATTAGCCACAAAGACGGTTGAAGCCTCTTCTGGTGGCGGCATGGTCAAGGTGATTGCCAATGGTGGCCAGAAAATTGAATCCATTATTTTTGAAAAAGAAATAATTGACCCGGAAGATATTGAAATGCTTCAGGACCTTGTTTTAGCAGCAGTAAATGATGCATTAAACAAAGCCCAGGAAATGGTGTCTGCTGAAATGGGTAAGCTTACCGGAGGACTCAATATTCCCGGTCTGTAAAAAAAATGGTAACTATTCAGCTCTTATTCTTGAAACCGCCCTATCCGATGGATATTTTTGTTCGATGCTAAACGCTTAACCTCCTGCAAATATCCATCGGACAGGGCTTTGAGATAACTTCTTTTAACGGTCTAAACAATTACAAAAAATGAATTATTATCCTGAACCCATTTTAAAACTCATCACCAGCCTGTCAAAACTTCCGGGTATTGGGAAAAATACAGCAGAACGGCTGGCGCTTCACATCCTTCATGCCCCGAATCATGAAGCTGTAACTTTGGCCTCCGACATCATTGAATTGAAAAAAAGTATTCAAATATGTTCCGTGTGCTTTGCCCTGAGCGACAAAGATAAATGCCGGATATGCTCTGATCCCCAAAGGGACCAGACCATTATCTGTGTTGTAGAGAATCCAACAGATATGTCAGCCATAGAAAAATCAAATGCCTTTGTTGGGACCTACCACATATTGGGTGGCGCACTTTCTCCCATTGACGGTATTGGCCCGGATGACATCAGGATACAGGAGTTATTTAAAAGGGCTGCTTCTAAAACAATAAAAGAAATCATCCTTGCCACCAAAACCAATGTTGAAGGAGAAGCCACGGCTTCCTATATTCTTGAAAAACTTAAAAAAACAAAGATCAAACTCACAAGGATAGCGTCGGGTATCCCCATGGGGGGTGATTTGCAATATATTGATCAGCTGACCATGCAAAAAGCAATGGAAAAAAGATATGACGTCTGAGGTTAAAGCCGCCATAGATATTTTTGAATGCCAACTGTGCGGCAACTGTTGCAACGGGTTTGGCGGCACTTATGTTACCCATCAGGATATCATCAATATCTCAAGATATATTGGCTTTGATCCTGAAAAATTTATTCCCCGATACTGTGACCCGTCAGGGTCGCGGCATGTTTTAACGCTTGGTAAAGACGGGTTCTGTATCTTCTTTGATAAAATAATTCAATGCACCATCCATCCGGTAAAGCCATATATGTGCAAAGCCTGGCCTTTTATCAAAACGATCATTGACCATCCTGAAAACTGGAATACCATGGCCAATTCATGCCCGGGCATGAAAAAGGACATTCCATATAAGGACCTTCAACGAATTGTCGCCAGAGAAAAAAAAAGACTGGATAATCCTTCACAGGACATATCATCCCGGGGATAAAATAAAAAGGCCCTCTATCCATAACCCGTTCCGGCTTGCCACCCTTACTTTCGTGGAACCTTCAATACCTTTCGATAAATGTTCTATTGATTTATGAGGTCGGCTGAAAAGATTTGTTCGCTGAAGAATCTTGCTGCAAAATTATCCAGTCTGGCAAGGGGGAGTTAGTTGCTTCGGCATATAGTGTTTCCGGTGCTATATCTATTTCATCCCCCCATGTCAACACCCCAAGATCTTCATTAATTGTAAAAGTTTTAAAAAATTCTATATCTTTGAATTTATCAAAGGCACCACCTTTTTCCAAATATTTTGAAAAATCAACAATCCCTATGGCACCATCCTCGAAAATCACTTCAATACTATATCCGCCCTTATAACTGGCTGAGATTACATCTTTTATCATAATGTCCCTCCCTTATTTCAAAGGCTCAATTTTGTTAGGGGCCTGATTGTTTTTCGCTAATTCCCAATTCTTCAATAGATGGGTTTTGTGCTGAGAAGCCCACTCAACTACTAAACCCAAAGCCCGTGGAGCAATTAGACCTTCCAAAACCCGGAGAGATTCTATCTCTATTACCACTTTTCCCCCACCATATCGAGCATGAAAATGAGGTGGATTATGGTCATTATAATAAAGTTCTTGATTACCTTGAAAACCATTGATACGCCGCTCAAAATCATCTTACATCAAAAAACTATCCGACGCAAAAAAAATCTGATTTAGATTTAAATACTAACGCGCACTTATGGTATAGACGAATTTTTTGACAATCTGAGCAAAGGCACATATCGATGTTGAAACTGAATCTTGCCGGAGAGGCCGGGGCATGGGTTGCAGGGAATGGTTGATTGGCCTTCTGTACAGGATCTTAACGCAGTGGAGCGTTAAGACTGCCAAGTGTTTGAGCGATAGCGAGTTTTAGCGGTTAGCGCAACGGAGTTTAGAGCCTGTAATAAGGCCAATCAGATGAACTTCAACCCATGCCCCGGCCAGGTTAACGCACAATAAATATTTTAAAATGTATAATTTTTTAAAGATACTTTGTAACTATTCAGCTCTTATGCTTGAAACCGCCCTATCCGATGGATATTTTTGTTCGATGCTAAACACTTAACCTCCTGCAAATATCCATCAGACAGGGCTATGAGATAATTTTTTTTAACGGCCTGAACTATTACGATACTTTTTTATATGGGATTGCCCGGGCATACGATTGAGGCATTGGGGTTAATCGATCTTTGTTTATTCGGAGTAATCATTCATCCACCATTCATCCCAGCTGGTTTCCATAATACTTTGGACAATCTTTTTGCCTGTGTCTGTTTGAAGTCGTTCAAGGATAACTGGCAGCCATTTTTCAGGCCCTTTTGCCCCGATGTCAGATTGTTTTTTCAGTTCAAGAATAAAGGATATCTGATCTGCATCCTTTACCAGCTTTGCTTCTTTTGTCTCGCCTGAATTAAATTCATCTAAAAGGATTTTAATATCATCACCAAAAGGAAGACCCCTGGTCAGATGGGAAATGGCTTTGGCCTCATCTGTTTGGGAATATTTTTTTTCCACATAGTTAAAATCTCCTGTTCTTGCCTCGGCAATATCGTGAACAAGGGCCATTGTCACAAGCTTTTCACTATTAATATCCCGTTCTATTCTGGCCATGGCAAAACAAATAAAAGCTGTCATAAAACTGTGTTCAGCAATGCTTTCTTTCCCAGATCCTAAAAAAGCATATCCAGATCTAACGATGTCCTTTAGTATCCTCACTTCAAACAGCAGGTTGGCAATCTGTTTCATTTTCAATCCAATCTATTTAGTGTTTGAACGAAAACACGGGGTTTTCGGTCAGGCACTATTTAATAATAGGAACAATTCTTGACTTTTTATAGAACAGGCGGTTAAATAAAGTCAAGAATTCAAGAACAAACAATAGCAGAGCAGGAGTAAACCATGTCAGGTAAAAAAACAATGACAGCCCTATTTGTATTAATTTTCTGGGGACTTGCTTTTTGTTCAACAGGACTTGCCCAGGGGGATAAACAATTTATACCCGGAGAAGACTCAGGGTTTTATTACACAATAAAAAAAGGAGATACATTGTGGAATTTATCTGAAAAATTCTACAATTCCCAATGGGACTGGCCAGGACTCTGGGAGATGAATAAGGATATTAAAAATCCCCATTGGATATATCCCGGGCAAAAAATACAGGTTTTTTTAAAGACAAAGCATGTTTTAAAATCCAAGGCCGCAAAAACTTTAAAAACCCAACAAAAAGGCTCTCCTGTTAAGATTGAAACTATTTTTTCTTTTTCCAAGATGGATCATGTCGGATTTCTTAAAAAAAATGCAGAGCCCTTTCTGGGCACGATAATAAAGGAGCAGGACAATAATCTGATGATGGCTGCCAATGATATTGTTTATATAAGCCCATCAGGCAAAGGCGCACTGGTTAAGGGCAAGACATATCACATTTTTACATTCAGCAATGTGGAAGAACAAATCAACCATCATCTGTTTAAAGGGGTAAAGCACAGTATCAAAGCACAGGTTAAAATACTTGAAATAAAAAAAAACCATGTGATAGGATCCATCACCCATGCCTATAGTCCTGTGTATAAAGGCGATTTGATTATGGAATACTATAAACGGGAGCCTGTTTTAACGGTTGAAAATAATCCTGCACCCATAGATGCAAGACTTATCTGTTCTGAAGACAATCATCTCATGATAAATGACTATATAATCGCTTTTATTGATGCGGGCAGCGCCATTGTTAAACCCGGACAGATATACTCTATTCTCCGAAGGAACGAAATAAAAGACAATAGTCTCTGGCCTTTGAAAAAGAAAAACTCTATTCAGCTTGAAAACCTGGAATCTGGAAAATTAATTGTGCTTCATACTGAAAAAACAGCTTCAACCGTTATGATTCTGTCTTCAAAATATGCCATTTATCCAAATGATATGGTAAATTAACCAACACTATAATCGGAAAAACTGGCGGTTTCCATTGGGATACTTAATAGTCCCCCGTCACTCTAAGGATTTCCTGATAGGTGGTCTGGCCCTGCAGCATTTTTTTAATACCGTTCTGCCGTAAAAGAACAAGTCCTTCTGCTAAAGCCTTTTCTCTCAGCCTTTCCAGCCCTGTATCTTTTGTGGTCAGCTCTTTGAGAGATTCTGAGTAAAGCATAATTTCATAAATTCCGGTTCGCCCTTTATATCCAGTATTCCTGCATTTCACACAACCCTTCCCATGCTTAAGCCTGATTAGGCCCTGGGCATTAATTTTAAGGCCAAGGTCTGCAAGTTCTTTTGTATCCATTTCAAATTCCTGGGCACAATAAGGACAGATTTTTCTGACAAGCCTCTGTGCCACAATCCCATTCACTGATGAATGGATAAGATAGGGAGGAATCCCCAGATCAAGCAGTCTGAAAACAGCGGATACTGCATCATTTGTATGAAGCGTGGAAAGGACAAGATGCCCTGTCAATGCCGCCTGAACGGAAGCCTGGGCTGTTTCTATATCCCTTATTTCACCCACCATGATAATATCCGGGTCCTGGCGTAGTATATTTCTCAGGACAGAGCCAAAGGTAACATTAATGGCCGGCTGTACAGCAATCTGGTTAAATTCCTCGTGGATCATTTCAATGGGATCTTCAATGGTTGTGATATTCACTTCAGGTGAGGACAGCATTCTCAAACTTGAATACAGCGTGGTTGACTTTCCTGAACCTGTAGGTCCTGTCACAAGAATAATACCAAATGGCCGGGCAATCAGTTTTTTATATTTATTAAAATCATCCTGAGAAAACCCTAAACTTTCAAGATCCTGGAAAAGAACTTCCGGGTCCATGATTCTCAAAACCACTTTCTCACCAAATGCCACTGGAATTGTGGAGACCCTTATTTCAACCTCTGTCTTATCTTTTTCTATTTTAATCCGCCCGTCCTGGGGTCTTCTTTTTTCAGCCATATCCAACCCGGAAAGGGTTTTAATCCTGCTGACCACGGCAGCATGAAGTTTTTTGGGAAGTTTGTATACTGTATTTAGCACCCCATCGATTCTAAGTCGGACAAGGCAGATATCCCGCTTGGGTTCAATATGTATATCACTGGCTTTCTGGTCAAAGGAATAAGCAAACAAATGATTAACTGCATTAACAATATGCTGGTCCGTTGAGACTTGATCATCCAGGGGTTTTAGGCGAACAAATTGTTCCAAATTGCCTATATCAAGCCCCTTTGCTGAAAAAAGATCTTCCGCCGCAGAAATGGAATACCTGAATCCATAAAATTCATTGATCAGTTTTTCAATATCTGATTTTGCACTGACAACGGGCTTTACCTTAAGTTTTGAAACCATTTCAACATCTTTGATAGCCTCAAAATCAAAGGGATCAGAGGTTGCAACAATCAATTTGCCTTCCTCTATAAAAAGGGGCAACAGCAAATGCTTTTTGGCAAAAGATTTAGATATCGTCCCTGTCACAAGGTTTAATTCAAGTTTCAAGGGATCAATTTTTTTATAGGGAACCTTCCAGGCGGCAGCTAAAGTTTTATAAATCAAATCTTCATCTAATCTTTTTATGGGTTGATCTGCCCGTTGTATTTTTAAATATAAAAGGACATCGATAAAGGAAATCAGCTTCACCCACTGGTCTTTTGATACTTGATCCCCTTTTTTGGGGGTCTTTTGTTTGACAAGGATATGTTTTACACTATTTTCTTTTTTTAAAAGATCCAGAGCCTGATCCTTTGAAATCAAGTTGGCTGCCAAAAGGATCTTACAGATGGCTTGAGAGGAGAATTTTTGGTCCTGTAAATTTGGCATAAAATAGTTACCCTTTTTATTCTGCTTTTTCTCTTAATGCTCTATAGAGTTTCTGGGTTATCTCCCCTGGTTTTCCTTTACCCAGGGTCACACCGTCAATTGTTTTTATTCCAAGGATTTCAGTAATCGTTCCAGTTAAAAATGCTTCTTCGGCAGAAAAGATATCTGTTTTTGACAAAAATTTTTCTTCAGCCTTTATCCCCAAATTGTGGGCAAGATCCATTACCACCATTCTGGTTATGCCGGGAAGAATGTTTTTTGTCAATGGATGGGTGATGATACCGCCATCTTTGACAATGAAAAAATTAGAACTGGTTCCCTCTCTTACTATTCCGTCCTTTGAAACAAAAATTGCATCAAAGGCACCCTGGTCTTTGGCTTTCTGTTTTGCCATTGCATTAAAAAGGATCTGGACTGTCTTGATATCACAGTTTGACCATCTTTCATCCTGCACTGTAATGATATCTATCCCTTGCTTTCGTATTTTGGAATCAAGCTCAGCCACCTTTTTTATGGTCATTATAATCTGCAGTTTTATATCTTTGGCCCAGGCATGATCCCTTGGCGCTACACCCCTTGAAATCTGAATATAAAGTCCTGCCCTGGCCATCCCGGCTTTTTCAAAAAGCTCATCAATGGCGCTTTGAATAAATTTTCTATCCACTTTTGGGAATGCCAGGCCTTCCATGGACTTCTCCAGCCTGTCCAGGTGTTCTTTCATGCAAAAAAATTTTCCATTGTAACTTGCTATGAATTCATAAACTGCATCTCCAAACTGATATCCCCTGTCCTCAATGGGAACATAGGTTTCATTAATGGGACGTATTACTCCGTTTAAATAGGCCAATTCAGGCATTTTTAACTCCTTTAAAAAAATATAGTTAGTGTTCAACCAAAAACCGCCAATTTTCAGATTTTCGGTCAGGCACTTGTTAATTAAAAAATTCTATGAATGTGGATTTAATTGCCTTGACCAGCATCTCCATTTCATCATCCCCAATGATGTAAGGCGGGGCTATTAAAAGGGCATCGCCATCAACACCGGCAAGTCCACTTGATTTATACGTAATATATCCTTTTTCAAAAAGCGCATCCCAAAGGCCTTCCACAGTTTTTAAAGACCGTTTAAACGATTCTCTGGTCTTTTTATCCTTTACTATCTCAATACCCCACATAAACCCTTTTCCCCGGACATCTCCGACCTGGGGCAAAGGCAGTAAAT